>Ga0114922_10001097_pt1 | contig 25743 bp, 16 predicted proteins | sample AartaG_FD_100975 | JGI IMG/M metagenome (GOLD analysis project Ga0114922, IMG submission 100975) | Deep subsurface microbial communities from Aarhus Bay to uncover new lineages of life (NeLLi) - Aarhus_00045 metaG | ecosystem: Environmental > Aquatic > Marine > Oceanic > Sediment | place... | reverse complement strand
ATTACCTCATCAAAGCCGTGAAGGTCGGGCCCAATTTCCTTCGCACCGTGGTTGGCATAACCGGTGAGGTGCCATTTGCCGATGATGCCCGTAGCGTAACCGGCTCGCCCGAGCATCTCGGCGATAGTAACATAATCAGTCGAAAGATGTTTGGCATCGTTGGGCCGCAGGTAGTCGGTAATACCGACTCTTGCCGGATATTGCCCCGTCATCAACGCTGCCCGGTAAGGCGAACAAACCGGGGCCGCCGCGTAAGCGTCGGTAAACCTCATACCCTCGCTCGCCAGTTTATCGAGATTGGGTGTTTCGTTGAACTTGTTACCGTAGCACCCCAGCTCTGCCCAGCCTAAGTCATCAGCTAAAATGAAAATGATGTTGGGCTTGCCCACGGATACCTTGCCCCCGATTAGCCGGGAGATACTCGCACAACCCTGTGTCGCCAGCGTCGTTACGCCCAGACCCAAAGTCTTTAGAAAGTCACGACGAGTGTAATTATTCGTACTCATGTTTGTTTCCTTCTGTCATTCTGTAACGTCTAATTTGTTGGGTGGCAGACTAATATTCTTGTTTCTCGGTTTTTATTTGGCTTGCATCGGCATACCGCTTATTTGCAGTTGAAGCATTTTTCGGGTACCGCCGGTAACTTGAGCCTGCTCACTCATTCGAATCGGCCAAATCCAGATTATCCTTTCACTATCAGCGACAATAAGAAGTTTCTGTCGTACTTCCTGTGGTACTCGCGCAGCGGTAAGGAATTTGCCCACCTTTTTCTCTTCGCCCAAACCCAAAGGAACAAACCTATCGCCGGGCCTGCGAAAGCGAACGACCAACGGCAGCTTTATCTTATCAAAATCAAACCTCTCGATAAAATTGTTTTTTTTCGCTTTGAATTTCTCGAATTCCTCCTCATCAGCTTCGAGGATTGTTGCTTCTATCAAATTCCTGTCGAATTTCGTCTTTCCTGGAACCTCCAGGATAACATAAGACAGAGCACAGAGCGCAGAGGACGGCTTCCTGACTTCTGAATTCTGACTTCTGACTTCTGTCTTCTGTGGCCCCGAAAAAATCAAGCTCCCGTATTCGGCGCCAACCACAAATTCGCCCGGCAACGCTATTTTTTTGCTGCTGACGTTTTGTTCTGCTAATTGTAATATGCTTTCATAGTGACGCTGCGTCAAATCTTTCTCACCACAGGCAAGGATTATCAAACTTCGCCGAACCAGCTCAACCATTACCGGTTTTGGTTGTGCCAAAAGCATCTTCGAATCCAGCGTTACCTTTTCACCGACACAATCAGCGGCTTTCGGCCAAACCTCATCTGCTCGACTGCAAACCACATTATAGAACCTGCGGGCTGATTCGGACAGCTTGGATAATTCCTCCACGAGTGAACCGCTGCAACCCTGTTGTAATGCCGGAAGCAGCCGATGCCGAATATAGTTTCGCCTGTACGCACAGTCAGCATTTGTCTGGTCCTGTCGCCATTTTAGATTCCGCTGTTCTAAATACTTGATGATTTCATCCCTCCTGACGCACAACAACGGCCTTATAAACTTAAATTCATCGCCGAAGACACGCATCGGCCAAATACCCCCGAGCCCGCGAAATCCTGTGCCGCGAGTTAATCGCTGCAAGAGGGTCTCGGCGTTGTCGTTTTTTTGGTGTGCCGTTGCAACACAATCGCAGTTGTTGGCCCTTGCAATCTCAAGCAGCTTTTTAATCCGCAATTTCCGAGCGGCCGTCTCAATCGACAGCTTATTACGACCGGCATACCCGCGCACATCTACTCGCCTCGTTGTTATGCCTAACTTCAGCTCGCCTGCCTGTGCGGTAACAAAATCTTCATCCGAATCCGCTTCAGCTCCTCTCAACTGATGATTTATATGACCACAGAGCAGCTCGGCTCCGAAAACGTTCTCACTGCTCAGCGCCGCCATTGCATATAGAAGCGCCGTTGAATCCACTCCCCCGGAAACTGCCAACAAAACTTTATCCGCAGAACCAAAAAGCTCATTCGCTCTGATGAAATCAGCCACTTTTTGCTCAAATTCCAACAGCATCTCTCTTGGCTTCCCGCTGGATGGCCTCACTCTTATTACATAAAAAAACGGGCCTGATATCCAGCCAGGCCCGAGAATCAAAAGTCAGTAATCAGATTGACAGACACTTCTGACCTCTGGCTTTTGTGCTCTGTCCATCTGACATCTGTCCGCCTCAAACTTTTGTCAAAATCAGTTATTATCCTCCTCGATTTTGTACAACGCCTTTATCCGACCTTCTGCATACTCTTTCCACTTCCTGTGCCTTCCATACCTGCCTTCTGTGTTGATGGCATTCCGATAAAGCTCCAGTGCCTCCGCATTACGGTGAAGGCGTTTATCCAGAACACGTGCCGACCTGAACCTCGCAGGGTGAATCGTGTCAGGATCCCACTGATAAGCCCTTTCGTAATACAAAAGAGCTATCGAGTAATCCTGGAAATACTCATAAATTTCACCGGCCTTGTACGCCGCATCGTCAATCTTGTCACTCGAAGGATACATTTTTATGACACGGTTGTATTTATCCAAAGCCAAACGTAATAACTCTTCGTTTTGCACTACGAGTAACGAACCGGCTCTTTCTTGAAAATCCAGGGCATCCCGATAGAGTTCATCTGCTTCTGGAATCGAAGTTCTCGCTCTCAGATTCGCCCCGGCTGTCACAGCCTCTACAATGTACTTGTATTGAGGAATAGAATCCAGTGCCGCCAGCTCCTCTTTGGCCCACTTGAACTTCATATTGTTGCCGGTCCTCGTGTAGTATCCTATCAGCAATTCAAGCCCCTGCCGATATGCCTGGCGATTGATCGCTATCTGCTCGACAAAATCGGTCTCTCCAGCTTTGTCAATATTGACTGTACCGGCAGAACCGATCGTCGTCCTCGTGCGGTCCGGCATAATTTGGCTTATGCCGCTGTCAACACCCCGGCAGCCAACCAACACGTTCAATAAGACGATAACTACTGTGGTAAGAATTATCCTTGCCATAATGGCCTCCTTTCAATCTTAAACCTAAAAGAGTTATGTCTAAACTCGATTTCGCAGAAGTCATCCTTTAACCTAAACCAGTCCTGATTATCAATTATCAATTAAAAACCCGCTCGTCAAGGACAAATCCCCTAAAAAATATTTACCCCTAAAATTTTTTGGATGCTTTATTCCGTGCCATATCAGCCCCGACCTCTGGTCGGCCGTAAAAACGCCGGGATTGCTTTCCTTCCGATTAACTAACACTGCCTCTGGCCGGGATTATATTTTTTACAAAAATTACAAAAATTGTATAGCTTTGCATAGACCTTTCTGATATATTACTCATTATAGCACATTTGCAGGGCTGAGGTTATCTCGCTTTTCTTTCCTCTCCCTCCGCTCCTTGGCCCTGCTTCCTCCTTTTTCATAACAACACTCTCTTTCCTCCCAATTTCTCTCCCCTATTCGTTGGCAATATAAGGAAAAAGCTTTTCGATTCCACGGCCTCCGTTATTTCAAACGAAGCATTTACTTTTTATGTCATTTCGAGCGAAGCCGAAGGCGCAGTCGAGAAATCTGGCCTGCAAAAAATCCCACCATAAGTTTCGTAGGATAGGGTTTAGCCCATGCGGCTTTCTGATAATGCTATTAAGCAAGCTGAACATCGACATTATTTAACATTACTCACCACTACTTTTCTGGTATGATACGCAGCGACAAGCCCTGTTTAGCCTCTGCGCTGGTATCAGATTATGGTTCAATGTGAAGGACCGTGTGATATGGAAACGAAAAAAACATATCAAATTATCGAAGTCGTTTTGATTATCTTGGCGATGCTATCCACTGACCTTGGGTGTGAAAGGAAACCGGCCAAATCACCAATCGAACACACTCAATCGCTCAATGAAACTGCTCCTGCCGGTGCGGAAGCTGAAGAACTAGTGCTCTGTCGCGGCTTAATCGATGGGTGTCATTCCTGCGAAAGCAGGAATCCAGTTTACCGAAAGTCTGGATTCCGCATCAAGTGCGGAATGACAGCTCCTCAAATCAAATGCGACAGAGCACTAGGAGTAATCATCGAACGGAATATACCTGTGCCGATGCGAGATGGGGTTATTTTGCGGGCTGAAGTACATCGGCCGGACCGCGGCGGCCCTTATCCGGTGCTTGTACGGCTCGCAGAGTCTGCATCAAGTGGCCATTTCAACCGATTTGTGAAGGCTGGGTATATAGTAGTCAGCCAAGCAGGACTTCGTTGGGAGTGGGCATCTGAAGAAGAAGGGGGTCTCTTGCGTAGGCAGAGAGAGATAGCCGAGGATGGTTATGACACAGTTGAGTGGGCAGCTAAGCTTTCCGACTCAAACCATAAGGTGGGGACATTTGGGCGATCGAACGTGGCTGATCGGCCGTGGTTGGTTGCTCCTTTATGTCCACCGTCGTTGGTGGCGATGTCGGCTCGAAGTACAGGGGATTTCAGACCTGATCATCAACCGACGGGCATTATCCCCGGCGTTATCCGGAATCCATATTCTTTTCTACGTGGCATTTTCACTGGTTTTACCCCGCGTGATCGGCGACTGGGCAACAGGCCTGGGGTACATACAAGCTGGGAGGCGATCAGATTATGGGATCAAGGCGAAGGGGAAAAGTGGATCACGTTCGAGCCAAGGCTTGATATTCCCCAAGATTTCTGGGGGAGTTTCTCTTACAACATTAAACTCAATCTCAGTGGGCAACCCTTAAAAAGGCCCTACAAAACCGAAGCCTGCAAGGATATAGCAGTTCCCAATTTTGATATAGTTGGGTGGTTTGACCGTGTCAATCACGATATGGCGTTGTTTCAGACGATGGTCAATGAAGCAAAGACAGAAGTGGCACGCAAGGGTTCGAAGATTATCATTGGCCCGTGGTTACACAGTCGGATAAGGCGCCATATAGGCCCTATTGACTTTGGCCCCGATGCTGTTTTAGATGAACAGGCATTGGTAATCCGTTGGTTTGACTATTGGCTCAAGGGTGAGGAGAACGGTGTCGATAAAGACGCTCCGGTAAGAATATTTGTTATGGGTGACAACAAATGGCGGGATGAACAGCAGTGGCCGCTCCAACGAGCTAAAGATAAGATCCTTTTTACAACCAGTAATGGTCAAGCCAACACTCCAACTGGTGGCAGAAAGCTGACTTGGCAACAGCCGGAACAAGTAGGCAAGGACCAATACCTCTACGACCCAAAAGACCCGGTTCCATCAATAATTGAGCTGCGCTACCCGTTTATGCCTGTTGATCAACGTCCTTTGGCTGGTCGAAAGGACATCCTTGTATACCAGACCGAACCACTGAGAGAGCGGGTCGAGGTGACAGGTTACCCTGTAGTCGGGCTTTATGCATCATCATCAGCTCCTGACACCGATTGGTTTGTAAGGCTGATTGATGTAGCTCCAGATGGTCTTGCGATGGATGTTTCCATGGGCGTGGTGCGAGCAAGGTATAGAAGTGGGTTCAACAGCCCAAAATTGCTCAAGCCAGGGGAAGTGGTCAAATATTCAATTCGTATGAGACCGACTTCGAATGCCTTCCTGCCGGGACATCGAATACGCCTCGATATTACAAGCTCAGACTTTCCCAATTATGATCGTAATCACAATACAGCAGCAAACCCGAACGCTGATGCTACTTTAGTAACGGCGAAACAAACCATCTATCATGGCGGTGAGTTGGCAACACGAATTATCCTGCCTTGGGTGCCAAATCCGATAGAAAAAGAAAAGCCGACAGAGGAAGAAAAAAGTAAACCGGAGCCGGAAGAACAAATGCATCCTTTCCATCAGGCGGCGGCTGATGGTGACATCGAGCAGGTAAAAATGTTGATGTCAAAGGGAGTTGATGTCAACGCAAAAGATAAAAAGGAAAAGACTCCACTGTGCTATGCAGCCGAGGCTGGAGAAATGGAAGTGGTACAGCTTTTAGTCGAAGCCGGTGCCGATGTTAATGCAATGGGCAATGACAACCGGACACCGTTGTGCAGGGCGGTTGAGGAAGATAGTATAGCCATAGCTGAGTACTTGATTGCTCATGGAGCCGATACCAATGTTGGTAGGCCTCTGGAGGACGCACCTTACTTCAGTAGCATAGAGATGGTTCAATTGCTTATCGCCAAAGGTGCTGATGTGAATGCAGGGCCGTGGACTGCCCTTCATAGTGCGGCTGAAGAAGGGCACAGAGATATAGTCGAACTTCTGATTCAGAAAGGCGCCGACATCAACGCAAAGGATGATGGAGGTGAAACACCTTTATATATTGCGGCTGAAGAAGGGCGCAGAGATATAGTCGAACTTCTGATTCAGAAAGGCGCCGACATCAACGCAAAGGATGATGGTAGAACACCTTTATATAGAGCGGTTGAAGAAGGACGCGACGATATAGCGGAATTGATGATTCAGAAAGGCGCCGACATCAACGCAAAGGATGATAGAGGTAGAACACCTTTATACGTAGCAGCTAGCGCCAACAGGATAGAGACGGTTGAGCTACTTATCGCCGAGGGCGCCGACATCAACGCAAAGGATAACCGCGGATTAACTGCTTTGCATAATGCTGTTGTGGAGGATTATCCAGATATTGCCGAGCTCCTTCTGGCCAAAGGCGCTAAGGTCGATGAAAGAGATGACGTGTATGAGTTTACACCCCTACATTATGCAGCCAGATTCGGCAGTAAAGATGTTGCAGAAGTGTTAATAGCCAATGGTGCCAACATTGAAGCAAAGGACAAATGGGATTACCAGCCTATACACTGGGCAGCTTATCACGACCGTGCGGATGTGGTTGAATTATTAATTTCCAAAGGAGTTGATATCAATGCCAAGACTTCATTGGGTCAGACACCGCTGCAGTTGGCACAGCCGAGAAGGAACACAGAGACTATTGAACTCCTCCGCAAGCACGGAGCTAAAGAATGACGCCGCCGCACTTAGGTAGGCTCTTTTGAGAAAAAGAGTCTAACTTGAATATTTTACGGTTTCTTAGAGGTTCGTTCTCGCAGGAGCAAAAGGGCTCAGGAGCATTTTCTGTTTCGTCCGCGAGGTTGCAGAGTCGAAGTAACCAATCTCTAATCCACTCCAGAATCCAACTTTAGCCCACTTTAGGCACTTTATCCCCAAGGGATTTAGCTCACTTCTCACTAACGAGCGTCCAGAATACAGTGCCGTGTCTCGGACATTTATTTAAAATTTACTTGAAATCAAACTCAAAATTTGGTATAATACGCCTATGTTCGCCTGCCCCTTAGGGGCCAGCAGGCTAACATAAACCGCCTGTAGGCGAAGATGACATTTCAGTTTGCATGTCGTAAGTGGCTAAGCCACAATGACTTAGGGTCAGCCGGCCCAGTCAAATTAACCATTAGTCTTTCGTCTTGAGTCTGTAGTCTTGAGTCTATTATGAATCATCCATCATCGTCTAAACGCTCTACGCTGTACGCCATACGCTCTACGCCTGAGTTTGCCCACGATTTTAGCTTGCTTGCTTTTCTTCTCGGGGGCAATACGACCTACGAAAGAATACGTACGAAATTATCAGCAAATTATGCAAAACAAACCCAATTTCCGAAAACCACAAATGAACGTAAGCTCATTATTAACAATGAATTATAAAAATTTATCCCGCTGGCCGGATATAAAAACAAACCCAATCTTGTCAGGCCTGCGTTGTTTGCGAAGGAGTTGCCGGACTGATCAAACCCAATTTGCCAGATGCTCAAATGAGCATAAACTTAACTTTAACAAAGGATTACAGAAAAAACGATGATTTTTCAGTCCGAATAAACAAACCCAATTTCGTTAAAGGCCAAAAATGAACGCAAATATCTTTATCACAAAGGATTATGAAAATGAACCACTCTCAGGCCCTAAAAAACAAACCCAATCTTGTCAGGCCTGCGTTGTTTGCGAAGGAGTTCCCGGACTGAACAAACCCAATTTCACCTTCCCCCAAAGGGGTAAAACAGAAGTCCGGTGCCGGTTCTCAGAGGTCAGATATCTGACTTCTGCCTTCTGTTTTCTGCAAAAAGGTTTGACTTTGGCGGCTGATTTGGATATAATAATGTTAATAAAATTCCGATGGGGCCGGAGGAGGTCATCTGAACAATCGTGTTCTTAAAGATGCCCTTTTTGTTAAGCTCAAGCTTATTGCCAATTAGCCGAAAGTCCCATCACGATATGATTTGGAAATAAGATTATGAAGCCGAATAAGTTGACTTTAATTGTTCTTGTCGTGGGTTGTGTTTTACTCTTGCAGGCCGGCTGTGAAGAAGAGGCTGTGGCACCGCAAGAGTTCAATCCTAACTGGTTCAAGCAGCAGACCCAGACAGCAATGAACCAGCGCATCGCCAAAGCGGTCCCAAGAATTAGATTTGAAAAAGTAACGCACAATTTCGGTGACGTCAGCCCGGGAACAAACCACCTCTGTGAGTTCAGATTTACGAACACCGGAAATGGTGTTCTAAAAATAGGCCAGGTTAGTAAAACCTGTGGTTGTACACCATTTTTACTGGACAAAACAGAATATGCACCGGGTGAAAGCGGAACATTGAAAGTAAGGTATTATGCTGAACCAGAATATGGCAGAATAACGAAGCAGTTGTTTGTGCAAAGCAACGACAGGCAGAACCCGAAGATTGCACTGTCCATAAAGGCCAGGCTTGTAGCAAAGGTCAATTATGAGCCAAAGGCATTGAGACTATCGCTGAAACACCAGAATGCTGCCTGTCCGCAGATCACACTTACCAGCCTTGACAACAAGCCTTTTTCAATAAGGTCTTTCAAATCGACCGCCAATTGTGTAACTGCCGCCTATAATCCTTCAGCGAAAGCAACGAGGTTTGTTCTTCAGCCAAAGGTTAATATGGCCAAACTGGAAAGAACTATGAACGGATATGTCGAAATTGGCCTGACTCATCCGGAATGCAAGACGGTCAGTATCAGCCTTAATGCGCTGCCGAGATTCAAGGTTGCCCCGCGGCCGGTTGTCGTTCGCGACGCCCAGGCGAAAAGTTCGGTAGTAAGGAAAGTTCGGATACAAAACAACTATAAGGATGATTTTGAGATTGAATCAGTGTTGTTATCAAAAAAAGGTATCGTAAAGGTTTTGAGAAACGAAAAGCTTATCGATGGTTACGAGCTTGAGCTGAGTATAACACCACCGGCTGCCACAAACCGAACGAGAATGTTCACGGATGTGGTCTATGTGAAAATAAAAGGCGCCGGGAGTCTGGAAATTCCCTGTAGCGGATTCTATTCGGGGCAAAACGCTGTATCTCAGGCACCTACTAAAAAAACAGAGGATTGCCCAACTTGTGGTCGAAACAGAGTCTTTAACTTTAAACCGGCGAATAATAAAGGCTCTTAAGTATATTCTAATCACCTCGCGACCACACAAATTTTCCCTGCAAGACCCTGCTGCTCTGTGACGTCTAATTTGATGGTTCGGAGCAACTACGAGTAACCACCACGCATTTATTGTGTAACAGACCAATAGGCCGTATTTGCGGATAGCGCTTAAATTTTTTTATTTTTTTTCTCGACAGGGCTTGACAGACGAAAAATATGTGTTATATTTGTATTAGTTGGAATAGTACAAATATCAAAGGTGATTTATGCAGTTTCGTATAGACAATGCATCAGACAGGCCCGTTTACCAGCAGATAATGGACCAGATCAAGCGCGACATTGCCATGGGCAGACTCATCAAAAATGAAAAACTGCCCACCGTAAGGCAATTGGCCGGCCAGATTGCCATAAATCCCAACACAATAGCCAAAGCCTATCGACAACTGGAACAGCAGGGCATTATTGTTACCAAGGCCGGTGCCGGCGCTTTTGTCGCGAATCTTGACAGTAATTTGAGCAGGTCGGTCAGGAAAAAACTCATTTCCGAAGAGCTTGAGCGAATCGCAGTTGATGCTTTTCACATGCAGATTGAAAGTCAAACGCTGTTGGAGTGGTTCAATAATGCGCTCGTTAAATTCAATTTGCCTTCCAAGAAAGGGTGACCGAATGGACCAGAACGTTATCAAAGTGGAAAATCTCGTGAAATACTTCGACGGCCGGTGCGTCCTGGACGGCATCAATCTAAAAGTGCCGCGAGGCTGCATCTATGGCCTGTTGGGGCGAAACGGCTCCGGCAAGACAACTATTATTCGGATTCTCCTGGGCCTCGAGCCGGCAACGCGCGGACAGACTTTCCTGTTAGAAACCGGATCGGCTAAGCTTTCTGCAAAACTCCACAGCCGAATCGGTTACGTAGCTGAAGGCCACAACCTTATCCAGAACTACAGAGTCGGCCGGCTTATAAAGCTCTGCAAAGACCTTTCTTTGCAGTGGAACGATGAGTTTTTTAACCATCTGATAGAAACATTCCGCTTGCCCACCGACCGCAGGGTAAAAGAGCTTTCAATCGGAATGCGAGCACAATTGAACCTTGCCTTGGCTATGGCGATAGACCCGGAACTGCTTATCTTCGACGACCCGACGCTGGGCCTTGATACCGTCGCCCGCCGGCAGTTCCTCGAGCTTGCCATCGACCTCATTCAGCAACAGGGCAGAACTATTTTATTCTGCTCGCATATCCTTAGCGACGTGGAGCGAATTGCTGACCGGATAGGCATACTTGCCGCCGGCAAGCTCATCGTGGATTGCCCGCTTGAGGAGCTCAAAGAGCGAGTTAAAAAATTGCGGGTAATCTTCCCCGAATCCACACCGCCGAATCTCTATCTGACGGAGATTATAAATCAGCAAAACCAGGGCCGGGAGATGGTAATAACCGTCGCCAACTGGAATAAGCAGAAACAGACCGTTCTCGAAACTTTCAAGCCCTCAAGCTGCACCGAAATACCAATGAGCCTTGAGGACATATTTATAGAATGTACAAACCCTAATCCAGTGTCGATTACCGGCTGATAACAGGAGACAAGAAATGTTTGCGCTTATAAAAAGAGAAATTCAGGACCATATCGTATATTTCATCGGAGCGGCTGCTTTCTCAGCAATCTTTATCATCATCTCAGTTTCTATAATACACAACTACAACCCTCAGAAGAACCCGCCGGTGTTTTCAATAGGGCTTGGAGTCCCACCTGTTACTCTTGTCATACTTGGCTTCTGTGCTATGGGCGCAGCACAGATGTACACGGATAGAAACAGAAAAATATCCGCACTTTTATCGACTTTAGCGGTAAGCAGAAACCGCATATTGCTCGCAAGGATTATCACGGGGATTTTGGCAATTCTCACTTTGCTTGTACCTCTGACCATTACAGCCGTAGTTTTATTGCGCCTTTATGCCCCCACTGTCCTGAGGTATCCCGGCATAGTTTTTGATATATTCACAGCGGAATTTCTAATGGCCTTTGCCTGCTATTGTCTTGGCTTACTAACCGGCTGGAACTCAGGCAAGATTACTCCCACATTAGGTGGGATAGCCTTAACCTGTATCTTCGTTCCACTGATTCTCATCAAAGGTTTTGGCCTGCACATCGTAGTAATACTTGTGCTGTTTATTGTCGCTTCTCTGATACGCACATGGCATACGTTTATGTCAACATCACTTTAGGAATATAATTATGAAGCCCCTAATAAAAAGCTTGGCCCTAAATTATCCTGTTAAAGTTTTCGCCACCGGCTTTATTGTCCTGGTATTATTATCCCTGCCGCTTTTCTGGATTCGCTTTGCGTGCGAGGCATCGCTTCTTGAAATAATGCCTCGTGAGACCAGAAGTGTTTCTATAAGCCCATCCGGCCTGGTGCCGCCGGAGCTTGAAAATGACCCTAACGTCGTTTCTCTCTCTTCGGTGCATACAGGTATAAACACACAAGTGCTTTTGTCCCTCGGAGGTTTCGATTATTTTATAGCGAGAATACAGGAAGGACGCCGCTCAAACGTTTATTTCTTCGACTCTGACGAAGATTGTACGTATTTTGATAAAAAGTCCGGGCAAATCGTTCACAACTATCTTGACTTACAAGTAATGCCTGACAAAACTACAAGGGGGAAGAAGGTACAACTCTACATCGGCCCGGAAGGAGCTTCAGAAAACCAGGATAAAACTCTCGGTCGATTTGTCGAACCTATTATAGACCGTAGCTGGATTTACAGGACACAGAGAAAATCACGTGAGCTGATATTATATGACAAAAAGCTGAGACATTTCTTCAAGATTGATTTTAATAAAAGAACAGTAATCAAAGGCCCCAAACTTAAGAAAGGTGACCTTCACAAACCAATCCGGATAGGCCGATTGAGTAAAAATTACCCCCCTTTCTTGCGTTATTTGGATTGGAGGCCTCCTCAAATTAAAGTCTCTGACGAGGATAAAAACAAAAGACCTTCTTCGCGGACCAAATATAAACCGATTATACCGACGTATGACAATCGTGATGCAGGGCCGTATCTGCTCGTCCTTGACAAGACCAGCCGGATTGACCTGCTCGACAAAGAAGCCCTCGAATTTGCCGGAACCGCTGGCCGGCTGCCTGCTCCACCCACGTACTTCGGCTCAAAAGGTTCTGTAACACCACGAGAATTGTTAGACTACCAGGTTCAGCCACTGGCCTTAACAACATACTTTTTCGATAATCCTGAAGAGGTCAGGGTATCTTTTGGCGACCCATCTAATTTATTTAAGCGCTCGCCCTCCAGAGTTGATAGAAAATACTTAGGCATGTTCGTGGCGAGCCTTTCTCGTGATGGAACTGCTCTGGCATTAGCTGTCTTTGACGAAAAAGGGGGAAAAATTAATAGTGACTATACCAAGCGTACAAAACAGGAAGGGCGATATACCACACATCTCGAGTCCAGCAAGGTGGTCTTCTTCGAGGCCCCCTGGTCGCCTGCGCTTACCATAGGCAAATATCTGGCTGAGAACCTTCATCCGCCGATTCTCTCTGTTGCCTCTTATTTCACAGCGTCGGCCTTCGAAGCCGCCGCCGGTCACAGGGCGCTGTTTTTCCTGCCCAATTCATTCATAGCAATGAAGGGCAGAGATGGTCAGGGAAATTTTGCAGAGAGATTCTTATCTGCCCTGTGGTTGATATCGCCAGCGATAATATTGGCGATATGGCTTGCCTGCCGGGTCGGCAAAAATGCTGCTGCTGTAGGGCTTTCGGAAAATACAAGGCATTACTGGATAATTGGAACGCTTGCCTTTGGTTTGGTGGCCTATATTACATACAGACTTACGCGGCCGAAGATAACTTTGGTAACCTGTCAAAACTGCGGCAAAATGAGAAGGCCGGATATGGCTAAGTGTCATCGCTGCAAAAGCAAATGGCACGTCCCGGAGCTGGTACCCCCAGCCTGGCGGGTCCTCGACGGGGGAGAATAACAGATTGCTTTTTCATTTTTTCTTTTTGTTAGCCAGCCAATCCTGGAGGTTTTTGGCTAAAATCTGCACATCTTTTTTTTCCATAATATGGTCGATGATTGCGGGCGGGACTTTGAGCTTTACCATTGCCTTGTTGGCCCTTTGCCAGAGCCGATTTTGCCTGGCCCTGGTATCGGCCAAGTACAGTTCGGTCACCAGCTCGCCCAGTTTTTGGAGCATTATCGTATCAAGGTTGTTGTAATAGCCTGATATAACGGCCTTTTGGTATTGTGAATAGTCGTTTTTAGCCATATTAGCCTTTCCGTGTTTCTGGATAATATCTGGGTGCTTTTTTACAAGAAAGTTTCAGATAAATCAAGTTATCGGCATTATTAAGAGCGATTTTTGCTGGCTTTGCTGTGACGACCGGCTATAATCTGCGATAAGTTTCAGTGGTGAACTGAATGCGAGCCGAAGTTAGTGCGCCTATAGAAAGACAATCTCGTGAAGTCTGAAGCGGGATATGAGAGTAATGCGAAACAGAACGCTGTTTATTTTAGTTTTTTTAGTTTTGCTGCCGGGGCCGGCCTGGCCGGCTATAGACAGTGGGGACGGGCCGGTTCCAAAGGCCAGCGCCTTTGTCGGTCAGGATTTGCACATGGCAGGGCGAGCGGTCATAAGCCATCAGTTGAGCACGGCCGAACAGATTCTGGTTTTCCGTGATGGATTTTCGATGTCGATAGGGGCTAATCAGTTTTCCAGCGATAATGCCGTAGTGTGGCTGGTCCCCCGCTCTGCGGCGGCCGTGGAAAGCGCGGCCCGCCCGAAGTGGAAAGTCGATGACAGGTCTCGTATTGGTTATAAGGCAATGGTATATCTACAGGGCGGCGTATCGGTCAAGAAAGCCAAAGGCGCCAGGATGACCAGCCTGACGGGAACGGTGATTGAGAAGGGCCGGGTTATGGTGGTTCAGTTTGGTGTCAGCGGGGAGGTTTTTGTAAAAGCGGACAAGAGAAGAACAGCCGACCCGCGTGGATTAGCGCTTTACGCAGAGGCCTTTGCGGGGCTGCAGACGGTTGGGATTAGGCCGACGAGTCTTGAAGCCGAGCCTCGTGAGACTGGATTGGCAGCAAAGGATATATGGCCGAAGGAACCGGTTGAGGTTAGCGTTGAACCGGAAGAGAAAGAGCCACAGTTCAGGTATCCGATTCACCTGTCGGGCGCCGGCGAGGCTGCTCCGAAGGTAGAATGGGACGACAAGGCAAAAGTTGGAACGATAATAGGCAGGTTCTATCTTTGGCAAAAACAGGATAAAAAAGACGGTTTGCTCGAATTGCAGGCTGACAACGCAGTTATATTCTATTCGGGTCAGGAGCCTGAGGCCGGTGATAAAGAAGCGGGTGCTGAAGGTATTTTTGGCGGCAGGGCTATCGAGGCAATTTATTTGTCCGGCGATGTTTTGATGACTGAAGGGCTGCGAACAATTCGGGCAGATGAAATGTACTACGACTTCGACCAAAAAAAGGCCCTGGCAGTGAAGGCTGTGATGAGGAGTTTCGATGTCTCCGAAGGGATTCCGATTTATGTCAGGGCGGCGAAGTTAAGACAGTTAGCAAAGAATAAGTTTGCGGCTGAATATATGACTTTGACAACGAGCGAATTTTACGTGCCTCAGATTTCACTTAACGCTTCGAGTGTGATTATTACGGATACGACGAGTATTGACGAACAACAGGGCAGGGCGTCGGCGAGCAGTTTCGATGCCCAGATGAGTGACGTGCGCTTGAAGATGTACGATAAGACGATTTTCTATTGGCCATTTATGCGTAGTAATCTGCAAAGGCCTGATATTCCGCTCAAAAGTGTACACGTCGGGCATGACAATACGTGGGGAACGCTGGTTGAGACCCGATGGTATCTGTCCCGGCTGTTAGGCCTGGAAGAGCCGGAGGGGACCGAGAGCACTCTTGCGCTGGATTATTACAGCAAACGCGGTTTCGGCAGCGGGATAGAGGTTGAATATGCAAAAGAGGACTATTTCGGCAGGATTTTAGGCTATATAATTGACGACAGGGGCGAGGACCGGCTCGGCAGGCACAGCAGTCGGAAACATCTTGACCCGGAACGAGAGCTTCGCGGACGATTCGGCTGGCAGCACAGGCAATTTCTTCCTTACAACTGGCAGCTTACCACTGAGGTCAGTTATATATCTGACGAGAATTTTCTTGAGAGTTTTTATCGCAGCGAGTTTTATGTGGGCAAGGAGCAGGAGACCCTCGTTCACATGAAGCGTATAGAGGATAACTGGGGTCTTTCATTATTGGGCAAGGTGCGAATAAACGATTTTGTCGATGAGCTTGAAGAGCTGCCCAGTGCCGAATTCCATTGGACCGGCCAGTCGTTCCTCGACGATAGGCTGACATTCTACAGTGACAGCCAGGTCAGCCGATTCCGTCAGCGTTACCCTGCGGAGACTGTAACGGAGCAGTTCTTTACGTTTATGTCAACGAGAAACGAGCTTGACCTGCCGATGGCGATTGGCAAGACCAACGTAGTACCTTTTTTGGCAGGGACGGTGGCATATGAAGACGGGCTGGGTTTTTACAGGGAGCTTGACGGCGGAACGGCGGAAAGGGAAGATGAAGTTTGGTTTGGTGAAGCCGGTGTTCGTGTATCATCACAACCGTACTGGAAGGTTTTTCCCGATGTTAAATCGAAACTCTGGGATTTGAATCAGTTGCGGCATGTAATAAGGCCTTACTTGACGGCTGCGGCTTACACTGAAAGCGACTCGGTTATCGAACAACGTGATACGTTGAACGTAGGTATTTCACAGCGGCTGCAAACCAAAAGAGGCGCCGGTGATAAGCAACGAACCGTTGACTGGATGCGGCTGGATATGGACGTTACGTGGGTTAATGATTCTGATGACGCCTCGGCAGGGCCGGACCGGTTCATCTGGAACAAGCCGTTTATTCCGCTGGTAAACAGCTTTAGCACGGTATTGAATCCACAGGATAGATATGACAGACGCAGCAACAATATATTTGGGCCGAGACGCAATTACTTCGGCGCCGACTATCTCTGGCGTCTGAGCGATACGACCGCGGTGTTGTCTGATATGAATTTTGATATGCAAAGCGGAGTGGTGCAGCAATTAAATGTTGGTTTTTCGCACCTTCGCTGGCCTGATTTGAGTTATTATATAGGCAGCAGATACTTAAAACGGATTGATAATGACTACGGCGAAAAAGGCTCGAATGCGTTTACTTTTGCCGCCACGTACGTGCTTGACCCGCGATATAGTCTTGTATATTCCGGGCAGCTTGATTTTGACTACGGTAAGACGATACGAAATGATATAACACTTATAAGGCGGTATCACAGGATATATTGTGGTTTTACGTACAGTGCCGATGCGTCGTTAAACAGACAAGCCATAGTATTTAGTATATGGCCTCAGGGAGTGCCGGATTTAGCGATTGGGCCGAGAAGATATATGGGATTGAGCGGTTCGACAGGGTACTAAATATTGATTCGGTCCGGATAAATTTCCGATATTGTTTATTGGTGATTGTATGAAACGGAACAAAAAGTAAAATTGAGGTTAGGCAGAAAACTTAAAAAATAGTAGATTGATAAAGGAGAATATTATGGCGTTGGTTAATACTAAAAAGATGTTCGAGATGGCTTATAAGAATGGCTATGCAGTTGGTGCGTTCAATGTGAATAATATGGAAATCACGCAGGGGATTATTGACGCCGTGGCTGAAGAAAAGACCCCGCTTATTCTGCAGGTTTCCAGAGGTGCACGTAAATACGCAAAGATAAGCTATCTAAAGGCGATTATCAATGTGGTGGTCGAGGAAAATCCGGACATTCCCATCGCGATAAACCTGGACCACGGAGATAATTTTGAGACCTGCAAGCAATTTGTCGATGATGGTTTTACATCAGTGATGATAGATGCTTCAAAACAACCGTTTGAAGAGAACGTTGCGGTCACCAGGAAGGTAGTTGAATATGCGCACGCCAGAGATGTAGTGGTCGAAGCCGAATTGGGGCAGTTGGGCGGTATCGAGGAAGACGTTGTTGGTGTGGCCGACGATGACATCAGCAAACACCTGGCCGACCCGAATCAGGTTGAGGAATTTGTCGAGAAATCAGGGGTTGATTCCTTAGCAGTGGCTATAGGTACCAGCCACGGTGCCTACAAGTTTAAGAAGGAACCTAAACTGGCTTTCGACGTGATACAAAAGATAGCTGACAAGCTGCCCGGATTTCCTCTGGTTATGCACGGTTCGAGCAGTGTGCTGAAGGAGTTTGTCGACCTTATCAACAAATACGGCGGCAAGATGCCCAATGCGATGGGTGTGCCTGAAGAAGCTGTGAGCAAGGCGGCAAAGATGGCGGTCTGCAAGGTAAATATCGATACTGATTTGCGACTGGCACTGACGGCTAAAATCAGGCAGGTTTATGCGGAACAGCCGGGTGAATTTGACCCGCGTAAGTATCTTGGGCCTGGCAGAGAAGCTATTACAGAGATGGTCAAGCACAAACTGCACGTTTTAGGTTGCGCAGGAAAAGCGGCGGAGTGTGTATAAAAGAGCATAAGAGCACAAAGAAGCTTATAAACTTATGACTTGTACATTTTATTAAGGAGAAGTGCTTTGTTGTCAAGAAATTCAAGAAATCGAGGTTGTGAGATGAAAAGAACATATTTAATTGGTTTAAGCTGCTTTGCAGCGTTTTTGTTGTTTGCCTGTTATGGCTTTACGGCTCCATCTAACATTGCAGCAGCGTCAGAGTCGGCACCGGTAACCGTTGGGGGCAAGTCTGTTGCACTGGTTGAACAGATTTGTTCTCAGATTACTGAAGGTGATTTTGCCGGTGCGCGAGGGCTCCTTGGGCAAAGCGATGAATCTGAAAATACAGCTATTACCCGGCTGGTAGATATTATTTCCGAGTATGAAACGACAGAGCAGAAACGCCAAACAGCACGAAAGACTGCTTACAAAGAACAGTTTGCTGAGCTGGAGAAGTTTCAGGCTGAAACAGATATCGATGACGTAAACGATGTAAATGATATTGTTGATGCGCTTTCAGTTATTAACAAGGCGTGTGAGTTTGCAGACGAGGCACAGAAAGAGCAGCTCCTGTCCGATTCGTCCGTAAAAAAGGTTTTACAAAAAGCGATAGATAAGGCCGCTGAGTTCGAGGTGGCAGGCAAATGGCTCGAAGCATACACGAATTGCTATTTTTGGCTGATGGTAATAGACCCAAAGAATGATGGATATTCAGATTATGCTGAGCAGCTCCTGGATAAGGCTACTATTGCGGCGTCTTTTGAGGACAACCCCTGTGAAACCCGCGAGGAACGCTTCCGGGGTGTAAACAAAGAAATATTTATTCGGTCGATTATTTACTTAGACCTGAATTACGTCAGCATTATCGATTACACCCAAATGGCGAGACAAGCTATCGAGCGTTGCGAGTTGTTGGGAGAGGTGGTGGGTACATCGTCCCGATTCAGTCGGGATTCACTAAGTGAAGATGCGGCTTCCAAAAAAACAGATTTGTCGCCTGATAGGCAAAAAATCGCGGCCTGGTCGTCATCATTGGCAGCTTTGTTAGATGAAGTTAAATCCGACTCCAACGAGTCTGCTCAGTTTGATAAGCGTAAGTTTTTAGAGCTTTTTGAGAACGTTCTGAAGTTAAACGATATGACTGTGGATTTACCGCGTTCAGTAGTGATTGCACAGTTTGCAGAGGCGGCGCTGTCTGCACTTGACCCTTATACGGTGATAATCTGGCCCAGGCAGGTGCAGGATTTTGAAAAGATGATGACCAATGAGTTTACGGGTATCGGGATAGAGATCTCGAAGCGAAAAGGGCTCTTGACAGTAGCGAGCCTGTTGCCTGATACACCGGCATATAAGTCCGGTCTTGATGCAGAGGACGTGATAGAAGCGGTGGATGGGATTAAAACCAAGGATATGACTCTTACCTGTGCAGTTCGCAAGATAACCGGCCCGAAAGGTACAAAAGTTACGTTGACGATAAAACGGCCCGGCGAGGAGGGAACCAAAGATATTACGATAACCAGAGACAGGATTATTGTTCCTACAATTCGCGGCTGGCAAAGGACCGATGCGGGTAAATGGCTTTATATGATTGATGAGATGAACAAGATTGGTTATATCCGCCTCACGAGCTTTTCGGCAGGAACCGCCTCGAGCCTGGAGAAGGTATTGGTCGAGCTTGAAGCAGAGGGCTTAAAGGGATTGGTTCTGGATTTGCGGTCCAATACCGGCGGTCTTTTAGATAGTGCGGTTGCTGTGACCGACAAATTCGTTGAAAAAACAGATGGAAAAGAATGGATAGTTAAACGGCAGCCCGGGTTTGGCAGGATGCCGATATATGAGCCGGCACACAAGAAGGGAACACATCCGAATTATCCACTTGTTATACTCGTAAATTCGGCCTCTGCCAGTGCCTCAGAGATAGTGGCTGGGGCATTGGCGGATGAAGTATATAAACGGGCGATTCTGGTGGGAACCAGGACCCACGGCAAAGGCAGCGTGCAAGGGATAACGGGCTCTCCCGGCGGAGGTGCACAATTGAAATATACGATGGCCCATTATCATTTGCCCTCCAACCAGCGAGTTGAAAGCCGGGATGCAATGAAAAAACAAGGCAGAAATGATTGGGGTATAGGGCCGAATGTTGAGGTTGAATTGAGAAGCGATGAACTTAAAAAGATGATTGAGATACAGAGAAATAATGACGTTTTGGTTCAAGCCGACCACGTCAACGATAAGCCGAGAAAACATACGGTCGAAGAAACCCTCGCGGCTGACCCACAATTGGAGGTTGGTCTTTTGATTGTCAGGAGCAAGTTGATTCAAGCTGGGCTTCCGGCGTTGGCCCAGCGTGATTGAGTGAATATGGTACAAGAAGAAGTTTCTAACGAAGTAAACAAGTTCGAGAGGCAAAGGCAGGAGAAGCTGTCCCGGATTAAAGAATTTGGCATTGACCCTTATGGTGGTAGATATGAGGGTGCCGAGCAGGCCGAAGATATCAAGTGCCGATTTAAGGACGGCGACGAGAGCCAGCAGGCCAAATGTGCCGGCAGGATTGTACTGTTGAGGGACATTGGGAAACTGATTTTTATTACTTTGCGCGACCGCAGTGGTACTATCCAGGTCGGCTTGAGCAAGAAGCTCCTGGGCGAGCAATGGGGACTTGCGAAATTACTGGAGCTTGGCGATATAATCGGTGCGGCCGGTCAGTTGGGTAAGACCAAGACCGGTGAAATTACAATATGGGCTGATAATGTTGTGCTTCTGAGCAAGTGTCTGCTGCCGCCGCCGGAGAAATTTCACGGTCTGTCGGATATCGACCAACGTTACAGGCAGAGATATGTGGATTTGTGGGCCAATCCTGAAGTGATGGAGCGGTTTAAGAATCGCAGTGCCATCGTTTCTACGATTCGCGAATTTCTCAAATCCGAAGGATTTTTAGAAGTCGAGACACCGATGATGCAGACTATAGCCGGTGGAGCCGCAGCGAAGCCTTTCATAACACATCATAACAGTCTGGATATGGATTTGTTCTTGCGGATTTCGCCGGAGCTATTTCTAAAAAGGCTGCTCGTCGGGGGAATGGAAAAGGTCTTCGAGATAAATCGGAATTTCCGCAACGAAGGGCTGAGCCGACAGCATAACCCGGAATTTACGATGATCGAAGTGTATCAGGCCTATGGCGATTACAACGTTATGATGGATTTGACCGAGGAGATTATTGGGCTTTGCGTGGAGAAATACTGTGAAGGCGAGCAGGTTCAGTTCGGCGATTTAACGATAGATTTTACCCGTCCCTGGCGCCGGGCTAAATACTCAGAGCTGCTGAAAGAATACAGCGGCTGCGATATTGATGATATAGAGGCTATCAGAGCAAAAGCAAGACATCTTGAATTAGATGAAGCGGATGTGGACGATGCGGTGGTTGTCAATGAAGTGTTTGAAGCCACTGTTGAGAACGATCTGGTCGCCCCGACGTTTGTGATGGATTATCCGGCTGCGTTGTGTCCTTTAACCAAACGACAAAAAGACAATCCCAAATTTGCCGAGCGGTTTGAATTGTTTATCGCACGAATGGAATTGGCCAATGCTTATACGGAGCTGAATGACCCTGCCGAGCAATACGAGAATTTCCTTACTCAGCTTCGCGGGCAGGAGGAATCGCTGACAAAGATGGACGGAGATTATATAACGGCGTTGAAATATGGTATGCCTCCGGCCGGCGGGCTAGGTATCGGAATCGACAGATTGGTAATGGTGCTGACCGGTGCTACGAGCATTCGTGACGTCGTGCTGTTTCCACTCCTGAGACCTGCAAAAGGTTAGGACTGAATCCTGAGTAAAATGTGGGGCTAAATATTAGCGGTTAAATACTTACGGCAAATGCGATGTTGAAATTATTTTTGTGGCTGCGATATTTGCGCAAGAAAAAGATAGTTTTTCTGAGTATTGCTGCAGTTGCGCTTTCTGTGTCGCTGCTGATAGTCGTTGCCAGTCTGTTCACCGGTTTTATTAATGCATTCGAGCGAGCGGCGGTTGAGGCAATAGGTGATGTAGTTCTTGCTCCGTCGGCTAAGTTTGCAAAATACGGGCTGTTTATCGAGCGCTTGGAGCAAACAGAGGCGGTGGAGTCGGCAACAGCGATGCTATCGGCTTATGGTCTTTTACATTTGGATAAAGGCAATGTGCGTGCAGTGGAAATTTGGGGGATTGAGCTGGTGCGACGAGCCAAGGTGATGGGTTTTGACCGGTTTTTGCTCAGACAAAAAGACTCGGGTGGTAAACCATCTTTCGAGACAAACGACTTTGAAGAAGGAATAGGAGGTTTTGTGGGGATAGGGGTGGCAGCAGAGCCTAACGAAAAGACAGATAAGTATGATTTTGAAGCGGTTGAAAAGATGTTCGGCCAGCAGGTTGTCCTTACCACAGGGACTGTATCAGAAACAGATGAGGATAATGAGACAGGAGCAGGATTTAAGAGAAAAGTAATAAAATTTACAATTGCAGATATCGTCCAAACTGGAGTTTTTCAATTTGATAAGGGTTGTGTGTATCTGCCGATAGAAGAGCTGCGAAAATATTTATACCCTGAGGAGGAGTTGCCGGTTGCCAGCCAGATTCAAATCAAACTGGCAGAAGATACCGACGCGGATGTTGCATTGGCTGTAATTCGCGGGGTATGGCGGAGTTTTGTTGAAGACGAGCTGGGGGGCGACCTGAACCTTATAAATGCTGATATTATGACAGCCAAACAAATACAAAGACCAATGGTTGCCGCGTATCGAAAGCAAATGGGGATTTTATTATTGATATTTGGCGTTGTGAGCCTTGGTGTTGTTCTGCTGATATTCTGCATATTTTATATGATAGTCAGGCTTAAGCAGAAGGATATTGCGATAATAAAAAGCTGCGGAGCAGCGGGCAGCTCTGTGGCCTGGATTTTTGTCGGGTTTGGCGCTTGTGTGGGAATTATCGGTTCTGGTTTTGGAGTTTTGTTGGGATCTATTATTACAAAGAACATAAATACCGTTGAGGAGTGGATAAGGATAATCTTCGGATTGAAGCTGTGGAAAAGTAGTGTATATATGTTTAGCAAAATACCCAATGAGGTTGATTGGTTCTGGGCTTTGTGTTTCGTATTGTTGGCAATTGTAGCGGCGGTTATTGGGACATTAATACCGGCGATTGTTGCGGCGGCAACAAAGCCGATTAATATTCTAAGATATGAATAATGAATATCATTCGTGATTGAGATATGCACAAGATTATTCTTGCATTCAGGTATTTTCTTAAAAGACGCATAACACATTTTGCTGTGCTTGCAGTTGCGCTTTGCGTTTTTATTGTTGTCGTAGTGATGACCGTAATGACGGGCCTGGTCAGTGATTTTAAGCAAAAGAACCACGACTTTGTGGGTGATTGTGTGGTCGGGACCGAATCATTAGTCGGCTTTGCGTATTATGAAGAATTTGTAAATATACTTCAAGAACAGAACGATTTTGTTCGGGCTGTCTCGCCTGTAATTAAGAGCTATGGACTTTTAAGCCCCAGAGGTTCAAACCAAAACAAAGGCCTTGAAATTATTGGCATTGACCCGCTAAAGCATAGCTGGGTTACCGGTTTTGGTAAAACGTTGAAGTATCGTAAATCTGATGTATCCAGGGCTTTTGAACCACCCTATGACCCGAATCTTTTGGGATGCGTTTTGGGGATTGACGTGGCTCTGAGGCGTGATGCCAATAGTAGATATTTTTTTACGTCGAGCCCGGTGCGTGCGGCTTTTTCTATAAGTTGTTTTCCGCTTACTTCAAGGGGCGCTTTATCAAAAGCCGGTACCGGCCTTGTTAATACAAAAACTTTTTACTACAGTGATATTTCACAAAGCGGTTTGGCCCATGTGGACTCTTCATTAGTCTATCTGCTGTTCGAACAGGCCCAGGGGCTTTGCGGCATGGACCGGTCGGTCAAGAGGGTCAGTGCTATTCATATAAAGTTTAAACCTGATGTCAAACTTCAGGCCGGATGTGAAAAGGTCGCTTCGCTGTGGCAAAAATTTAAACAGGAAAAGGCCGGCGAATCACAGGCGTATTTATTGGATACCGTTAACGTAAAAAGCTGGAAGGATTACAGACGTTCGTCCATTGCACCAATGGAGAATGAACAGACCGAGTTGATGGTCATGTTTGCTTTTGTGGGGATTACGACCGTTTTTATTGTTTTTGTTGTGTTTTATATGATTATCAGCCATAAGAGTAAAGACATAGGGATATTGAAGAGCATAGGTGTCTCGAACGCCGGTATTATGGAATTATTTTCCGGTTTTGCTTTTTTAGTGGGTTTTTTAGGCTCTTGTGTAGGCTTATTTGGCGGGTGGATGTTTTTGTTGAAAATAAACCGAATAGAAGCCTGGCTTTTTGAACACTTTGGATTCCAATTGTGGGACAGGACAATTTTTGCGATAGGAGATATTCCAAACCAGGTGAACCCAAAAGTTTTGGGAGTAATTGTCCTTTCAGCGATTGTTGCCTGTTGGGCAGGGGCGCTGCTGCCGAGCCTACAGGCGGCCAAGCAAAATCCGGTAGAGACTTTGCAGGTAAACCAGTTTTATTGAACTATTGTTAATTGCTTTGTCGTGATGAACCGGATTTGTGATAACGGCATTATTGATTGGTGATTAGATGAGTGATAACGATTTCATATTAAAGGCCGAGGGGATTCATAAATCTTATCGGATGGGTGCAACCAGGGTCACGGTGCTCAAAGGTGTCTATTTGGCTGTAAAGAAGGGCGAATTTGTGGCAATAGTGGGGGCCTCGGGCAGCGGCAAAAGTACGCTTTTACATATATTGGGCGCGTTGGATAAGCCGAATAAGGGCGTTGTCAAGTTTGAAAGCCGGGATTTGAGCCGGCATAGCAGCATTGAGTTGAACAGATTCCGCAACAAGATTGTAGGGTTTGTATTTCAGTTTTATCACTTATTAGACGAATTAAGTGTGCTGGAAAATGTATTTTTGCCGGTGATGGCAGGCAAGAGCGTGGTGGGCTGGTTTGCATGCCGTAGATGGGCGAAAAGCCGGGCCAGAGAGCTGCTTGAGCAGCTTGGATTGTCTGACCGGGCCAAACATAAGCCGTATCAGTTGTCCGGCGGAGAGAGGCAGAGGGTGGCTATAGGCAGGGCCTTGATGAATGAGCCGAGACTGCTTTTGGCCGATGAGCCAACAGGAAATCTTGACTCTGCGACAGGAAATGGTATTTTAGACGTCCTTGAAAAATTGAACAGCCTCGGCCAGACGATTGTGATGGTAACCCACGATGAGAGGATAGCACAAAGAGCCGGGAGGATAGTAACATTGGTCGATGGCAAAATAGAGCATAAGAGCACAAGAGCATAAGAACTTACTGTTTGTACGCTTATAGCTTGTGTTTTTGGCTTTGGAGATTTTTTATGGCACTAAAAATTTGGCTTGATGACAAACTTGTTGACGAAAAAGATGCAAAAATATCCGTCTTTGATCATGGTCTGCTTTACGGCGACGGGGTCTTTGAGGGTATTCGTGTTTATAACAGCAGTGTATTTGAATTAGAGGCCCATATCAGGAGGCTTTATGACTCAGCTAAGGCGATTCGGCTTGAGATTCCGATGAGCCGAAGCGAGCTTATTAGTGCAGTTGAGAAAACTGTTGAAGCCAATGGTGTTATCGACGGCTACATTCGACTGCTTGTTACGCGTGGTGTTGGAACTTTGGGATTGAATCCCTTCATCTGCGAGGACAGCAGATTAATTATCATAGCTGAT
>Ga0114922_10001096_pt1 | contig 25748 bp, 22 predicted proteins | sample AartaG_FD_100975 | JGI IMG/M metagenome (GOLD analysis project Ga0114922, IMG submission 100975) | Deep subsurface microbial communities from Aarhus Bay to uncover new lineages of life (NeLLi) - Aarhus_00045 metaG | ecosystem: Environmental > Aquatic > Marine > Oceanic > Sediment | place... | reverse complement strand
TATTACCTGAGATTACTCAATATAGCGTTAATGACATAAACTTTGTACTAGGGATCGATGTTAATTCAAATAAGGTAGGAAAGGACCTAAGTGAAGCTATTTTTATTGAACCAAATTGCAACATCAGATTATTTGAACCCGGATTTTTAGATGCTCCTGTAATAAAAGGACCTGTTATGGATGGATTAAATAGTAACATAAAAAAGTTCATTCCCATAGATGATAATCAACTTGATCCAGATGTTTCAAAAGCGATAAAAAATAAAGATATTGATGTTGCAGTAATTTTACTTCCTACTGGAAGTCACAACGCAGTGAGGTTTTATGCCATGGCCGCTCTTGACGCAGGTGCATGTGTTGTTAATGGAATGCCGTCATATGTAGCTAAGGACCCTGAGATCGTAAAAAAAGCCGAAGAACTAAATCTTTCATTAATTGGTGACGATATAAAATCTCAGATAGGCGCTACTATTATTCATCGCTCATTAGCAAATCTCTTTCCTATGAGAGGAGCAATTCTCGATCGCACGATTCAATTAGATTGGGGAGGGTCATCAGATTTTTGTAATTTATTAACTCCAAGAGCTAATGGGAAGTTAGTTTATGAAGAAGGGAAACGACAAGCTAAAACTGAAGCAGTTGTAGCAAATCTTCCAAATAAAGACACTATAGAATGTCAAATCTCAGCTGTAGACTATATTCCTTTCTTAAAGAATCAAAAGGAAGCTTATATGAGATTAGAAGGTCGTATTTTTGGAGGTGCTCCAGTTAGGGTTGACATTACGATGTTTGTAGAAGATGGAAATAATTCAGCGGGTGTAATAGCAGATTGTATCAGAGTTTCAAAAATCGCTAAAGATCGCAAAATTGGAGGTGTTCTACACTCAGCTTGCTCTTTCTTTAATAAACATCCCCCAGAACAATTAGATGATTACATAGCAAAAAGTCACCTTTTAGAGTTTATAGAAAACAAAAGGGAAAGGTAAACTCAAGGAACTTTTTCTTCACTTACATATTTAACTTTTCGCTTTGATAAATGAATTTTGATAAGTTTCTCTCATATTTATCAAGTTATAAATGTGATCTGAAACCAGACTCACTCCTTCGGGTATACTCCTAAAACTTGGGAAGTCGTTTATGTCTACAATGTAAGGGCCTTTTTCAGTCATAATGTAATCTAATCCAAAAATAGACATTCCAAACTTTCGTCCTAATCTTATAATCCTTCTTTTAAATTGCTCGTCGACAGGAACTCTAATATGGATTAATTCTAACGGAGATAAATTTTTGTTTTTTTGTAAGCGATTATGCGAAGTAATTGAAACAACCCAATTACCAATAACATATACCTTATAGATAATTTCGTGCTCACCTAAATATTCTTGTAAAAATAACTCACTTTCGTCATAGGTTTGTGTCAATTCAACTAAATCATTCGAGTTCTTAACAATTCCAATAATTCTATCGTTTTTAGGTAACTCCGGTATGTTATGTGAGTTCAACTTAACGATAATATTAGTACCTTTCTGGCACGCTTTCCAAGCGTCTTGTTTGGTATTATAAGTGAGTGGTATTTGGATTTTCTTACAACTACTCTTGATTAATTCAAAAGTGTTTGTTCTACTCTCACAAATTTGGACAGAATTTAACGAATTTAGAATTGGAATATTTGGAGAAACATTTCTAACAACTTTGTAGATACTTTCGTTAGATTTTTGGGTAGTAAGCTTAACAATCACAAAGGAAATAGGGTATTTTTTCAATCTTTTTTCCAAATATTTTTCATTAAAATTTTCATGTCCATTTTTCATTAAATTGACTACGTAAATATTGTAATTCTTTAATAGGAATTTCTTGATATGTTCTAAAACCTCAAGATCCCTATTACAAATGGCTCCTACATATTTCCTTTTTATATTACTCGCCATTTAAAAAACTCTATTAATTTGATTTTTTAAAAGCAAACCATAGTATATAAATGTATTGTTTGAGCGTATTTTCAGTCATTAAGTAATTTAATTGAAATTATATTTTTTTTTTAACTTAGAAAAGCTTAAAATAATATAGCTCAAAATTAATTTATACAATATTCTTAAAAAATTTTATAATATTTGATAATAATAGAGATGAAATAATAAAATGTCAAAATTGGATGCCTTAGCTAAAGATAAGGATGAAAAAGCAGAGAAATTATCTCAAAGATCAAAAGGATACATGCTCTATCTTGTAGTATTTATGGGATTAGTAGGTTTAATGGATAATTTTCTATCTCAAATTGAATCGGTCGCAGTACCTTATTTACTTGCAGATTTTGGTATAACCCCAGAAACCTTTGCTTTTTGGCAAGGAATCTACGGAATTATCTCATTTGCTGTATTTTTTATTGCTTGGATTTCAGACGCTTTCGGTAGAAAAAAGGGAATTCTTTTGTTAGTTCTTGTATTGGGTGTTCCTGCACTTTTTATTGGAATAACGGCCTTTACATTTCACTTATTTATGATATTATACGCAATTATCATAACAGCGACACTTTCGAATATGTGGGAACTGCCTATTGTCGAGGAATCACAACCAAAGAAACGTGGGCTTTATGGAGGGCTTACTTTTCTTATCGGTTTAATTCCGGTATTTGCATTTGTGGGAGTGCCTATTGCTGAGGCTTTTGGATGGCGATGGACTTACGGTGTAATGTTTTTTTTAATGCTTTTAGTTATAATACTATGGTTCTTTATGAAAGAACCTCAGAGATGGCTTGAGGCTCATGAAGAGAGGGGACATGAATATCTAAAAATAAAGACCGCATTTAAATCGTTAAAAAGAAAAGATTTAAAATATATCTTAATTGCTTCGTTAGTTTATGGTGTGTGGACTGTCTCATTTAAGATGGGGACAACATGGGGAGGTCATTACTATATGGATGTCATTGGATTAACTCCTGGAGGATATAGATCAATATTGACGATTGGCGGATTACTTACAATGGTCGGTGCATTATTAGGGGGGATATTAATGGATAAATTAGGAAGAAACATAACACTATTAGTTGGATGTGGGGGATCTATTATTGGTTTTGTATTTTTAGGAATTTCCACATTACCAATCTTCTTTTGGATGGTATATTTATTTATGCCTATGATTTTAGCGTATATTATGGTATATTTCAGTGAAATCTTCCCTACTCATATTAGGAGCACTTGTACAGGTATTACTGCTACAGCAGCACGTCTTTCGTATGTTCTAGGTCCTTTACTTGCTTCTACCTTATTAATCGCATTCCCAGATATGGGTGGATTTTGGATTGTAGCTGGATTCCTCATGATCATACCAATATTTTCCCTATTCGTAAAACCATATGAAACTAAAGGTAAAACTCTGGAAGAAATTCAAGAAGAAAGATAAATTATTAATTTTTTTTTTTTTTCATTAATGAAGATTTAGATTATAATAATAAATTCAAGAAAAATTCAAAATAGTATAAAAGTATGAATATTATTAGTTCATTAGCAAAGAATCTTTTTAGAATTTAAAGTAATTGAATTAAAAGGTTAAATTTTTGATAAAAATTGGTATTATTATCGATAAGTACCATTTGCAGAAAAAAGCCTTAAAACTTATTGATTATCTATCCACAGTAGCAAAAATTTCTCTATATCTTGAAGAAGATTATCTAATAGATTATTCCAAATTTGATTTTAATGAGGATATCTTTTTTGTCAAAGCTAAAGGTGATTTAATCTTAAATCTAATAAAGTTGATTGAAAGAGAAACAGATATTCCTGTAATTAATTCATCAAGAGGAATATGGTTAGCAATTAATAGATTTTTAAATAGTACTTTGCTAAGACAATCAGGGATACGAGTCCCTAATTTTACTCTAAACGCTAAAGGATTAATTCCACCTTTTAATGATTATATTATAAAAAATATCATAGATCAAAAGAACTATGCTTTTAGCCCCAAAATTCAAAGAATGAATGGATACTTAACTATTTCCGATCAAAGGGCATTAGACGAAGTAAACGGAGAGAAAGCAAAATATACCTATCTCTACTACCAAGAATTTATTAAAAGTAAATGGGAATATAAAGTATATTGCATTGGTGATGACCTGTTTTATTACAAACAAATCCCTATTTTAATTGATCCAGATAAGATGAAATCTAGAAGAAAGATCAAGGAAATACCAGAACTGAGAGAGATGGCCTTCAAGGCAATAAAAGCTGTGGGTTTAAAAATTGCATCGATGGATTTTCTTCAATCTGAAAGTGGAGATTTCTATCTTACTGATATCAATTCGTCGCCCAATTTTAATTACATAAAAAATGGGCCAAAAATTATTGGCGATTATTTAATTAAACAAGCTAAAAATTAAGTTTGACAAATGAAATGAAAATTGGAATACTATCAAAAAGAACAGGAAACTTCACTGGTAAAATCAAGCTTTACTTAGAAAAGAAAGGACATTCAGTGAATATTTATACTGCTAGCAATCTATGCGTTAATGATGCTCTCTTAATAAACGATTTTTACATATTAAAATCTAAACATCTATTTTATCTCTATGCAGGTTATTTTTTAGAAGCTAATAATGTTCCCGTTATCCCAAGTACAGATATTAGTTATCGACATAAAAATCGAATTGAATCTTACTTTTCTATTAAAAATACTAATCTCTTACTTCCAAATGTTTTTATGGGAACTATTGATACTTTAAAAAGTCAATTAAAAAAAATTGATTTACCGCTTATTTCAAAACCAATTTTAGGCTCTGGAAGTAAGGGGGTTAAAGTTATTAATTCTTTTCAAGATTTTAATACTATTACCGAAGAGAGTTTTTATTTAGAAAAATTTATTGAAGGCATTCACTACTTAGCATACTTTATAGATGAAGAGATCTGTATCTGTGAAAAAAAACCTTTAGCAAACGAACACGACAAAGTAAAAATAATTGTTTCCGATGGTGAGATAGAAGAATATATAATTAAATGGAAGAATAACTATAATCTCTTATTTGGCCACCTAGATCTTGTAAGAGATAACAACACTGATAAATTATTCGTGGTAGATGCGGGAACCTTTCCTGAATTTTCAAATTGGAAGCATAATAGTGATCCCGTTTCGAAAGTATGTAACTTAATTTTGGATAGATATCAACAAATATTAAACAAAACGGAGTAAAAGTTTACAAAAAGAGGTATAGAATTTTTACATTAAATATGAATTCGCCCAATAACTTTCCTAGTTCAGACGAAGATGAATACGCGACATCTTCAATATTCAAAAAACAAAAGGTTAAACTATATGAGATTAAGCACTTTCTTTTTGATTTTGGAGGAGTATTAATAGAAAAGTCATTTGTATTAGATAATTTATTTGATTTTATTGAGCATGATCTAAATATTAAAATTCCATCAAAAGAAATTGATCCATATCTCAAAAAATTAAGACGAAGGTTATCGTCTGGAAGGATTTCTGCTAGAACATTTTTAGAATCGATATTTGAGACTTATTATGTACCTTTCCAAAAAAAAAATGAAGCGTTACCGCCAAAAAAAGTTAATATCGAGTATTACTTGGAGCTTTGGTTTAACCTTTATTCTCAAGTTACTCACATATCGTCTGATATGGCAGAGATTATCGATCTTTTACATTTAGCGGGGTATACTGTAAGTCTTTTGTCAAATACTTATGACATTCATGCGAAATCAAATGAATTAAGGGGTTTTTACGATAATTTTGATAACGTGTTTTTATCGAACGAAATTGGATTAATTAAACCCGATATGGATAAATACATATATGTATTAAAAAAATTAGGTTCCAAACCAAAAAGATGTATTTTTGTTGATGATAAAATAAGTAATCTTATTCCTGCACATGAATTAGGAATAATCGTTATAAAATTCGAATCTTTCGAGAAGTTTAAACAGCAATTAAACGATATAGGCATAATAGAAATAAGCCCAAATTTAAGGAAAGAAATCAAGAAAAAGTATGAATCATATAAAAAAAAGAAAAAGGAATATAACAAAATAAAAAGGGAATACAAGAAGGCTAAAAAAAAGTATCTAAATAAAAGATATAGAAAGAAAAAATCATTAAAGAGAAGGCTTGATTTTCAAAAAAAGCGAGCAGAATACCAAAAGAAAAAGATTGAATATCAAAATGAAAGGGATAAGAAAAAGGAAGAACTAATATCAAAAGTTAAATTAAATTTTTATAGTAATTAACCATTATTTATTTTCTTCTGTTTCGGTATCGCTTTCTTTATTGTAAGCTTCTAGCTTTTCCATAACGGATTCTGCGGGTGATGCCGCAGGAATTGGTATTTTTTCGTAAATTTCAATAAATTTTACATCATTTATATCTTCGCTCATATGAGTCTGAAGGTCCATGGCAAACCCAAATTTAAAGTAAGTGAGATTTTGGAACAGAAACATTTTAGGAACTGTAATTTCTAGAGTCTTATCCTCCGCATGGTTTATGATAAATTCAGCAGCACTCTCTTTAGGAATCCCCTTTGTAATCATGAAATATTCAATTTTTTCGTTAAAATCTTCTATTTTATCGATAATCTCTAGGTTGTAGTCGATTGGTTGACCCGCTAAAGGATGGTTATAGTCGATAATGACTTTTCCTTGCATAATATTAGAAACTACGCCTCTTTGGCCTTTTTTATTGGTAAAATCTTGACCAAATTCGGGGTTCTTGCCTTCATTTAATTTTCTAAACTTAGCGATACCAATTCTTTCGATTTTTTGAGGGTCTCTTTTACCAAATGCTTTAGTTGGGGGTATTCTTACAGATTTCTTTTCAAAGTAATTCATTTCTTTAATTGTTTCAGTTAATCCCTCGTTTAAGAATCCTGGCTTTCCAACAATAATGAATTCTGGAGTGTAATGACCTTGTTTAGCCTTTTCTTCATCGTAAATTCCCGATTTTCTTGCGTCCTCCTCGGTAGAAACTCTAAAAACTTTTCCTTTTTGGGTTCTTGCTGTCATTTTTAAGAGTACAAAATCACCCTCTTCAACTTTTTTTCCTTGTAATTTGTTTTTCTTTTCTTCTAATTTCTTAGCTTCTTCTTGAATTCTTTTTTCTTCCTTTGCATCTGTTTCCACTTCTGCGGATACTTTATCGTTTTCTACTGTACTACCCTCTGATGTAGCCTTATTTGAGCCACCTAACAAATCTTTTGCATTGCTTACGAATTTTTCAGCAGTAGCCTTTCCAATACCTTTAAGTTGTGTTAACTCATCCACATTCGCATCTGCTAATTTCTCAACTGTGTCAATCCCAGCTTCTATTAGAACTTCTTGCTTTTTGCCAACACCTTTCACATCTTCTAAATTCATTCCTAAAACCATTAAATAATGTTAGTTAAGTTATACCAGTTAGATATTAAAATTTTTCATTACTTATTACTTTTTCCAAACTTAAGATACTGGCTCATACAAAATTCCTAAGTCGTCAGCATAATTCTTAACAGCGTGCATTTCTTCTATTGAAGGTCTTCTGTTTATTTCTTTATATTTATGAGCCAAATATTCTGGGTGATATTGACCCATCAAATTTACAACACAATTCGGAATCTCTTTTGCCATATAATCTAATATTGGCTTAGAACAGCATTCCACATGATTAGGCATAACCAAATGTCGAATTATTATTTCCCCGCTTCCAAAATCGTGAATTCTTTTAAGATTACGAGTTATGACATCGTAATAACCTTTTATTCCGGAGTATTTTTCTCCACATTCGTTGTTGCCGTATTTAAAATCAGGTAACCAAAAATCTATAAAATCTATAATGAGAGACAATGATTTGTTAGTAAGATAAAAGTTTGAATTCCAGAGTTGCGTAATGTTTGAAATTTGATGGTGAAAACTACCTACAATAGTATGAAGGTTCGGGATAGGATCACCTCCTACATAATTGATATTAATAGCACCTTTCCCAACTAATTTTTCTGCAAGAGCAGCTAATTGTAAAACATCAACTTTTTGAGCTATGTCTTCAATATTTCTTCGACCTTTCCAAGCTTGAGAAATGTCGTAATTCTGACAAAAGACGCAACCAAAATTACAACCTTGGAAAAAGATAGTACCGCTTGGTATCAGCGGAGCTTCTTCGCCCATATGTAAAAAAGCAGAGGAAACAAACGAATCTTTCGATATCAGACAAAATCCTTTTTCACCATCTATACGGTTAACCTTACATTGCCTTTCGCAAAAAATGCAGCTCTCAAGATATTTATTTGCTAATTCTTCAGCTAGAGTAATATAATTTTTTGAAGCTATGCTACGATTTTTAAGATCTTCAGTTGGATTTTTCAACAACTCATTAAATTCTACAGATTTTTTCTTTAACAAATTCTCTAAATGTTCTATAGTATCTTTTGTATCGTATTCACATTTTATACTTTTTGCGATAATATACCTAGCAACGTCCTTATTGTCAATGATCCCTCGATACCTAGGAAATCTTTTGAGCAGTTCTTCGTTTTTCCACACCGAAATTGAGTCTGGTCGAAGAATTCTAAAAACCATAATTAATATATTAGAAACATTTTTTAATATGATTTTCGCTAAATTTATTTTTAAATGTAAGAATGAGAAATGGACGAGGATAGAGTTAAAGAATTAGGTTTCAAATGCTAACCATTTGATGATGTTTGAAAGAAATTTAATATTATCACCAGCATCTAATCCAAAATCATCTTCAATAAGCCAATCTGATGAACCTATAGTTACACATCTCCCGCTAAAAAACTCAGATACACTACAAATAGGCACTATGCCAACTGCTTCTATGTCGTCGTCAACTGTATATTTAAATTCTGCTTTTTCGGAAGTAACGATTATGTCCTCAACATCCTCTTCCGTTAGTGTAAAAAAAGTACAGTTTGGTAGGACTACTTCAGTAATTCCTTCAGTTATCGGATGGTTAAATAAGAGGTTTATTAGTACGTTTTGTTTGTTGACTAAAAAATGTGAATGTGATTCTTGAATTACGCCGTTCCAAAATCGTCGTACTCCCGTCATTTTATACAACACCCGAATAGAACCTTGCTTCATAGGAATGTCTTTATCGCCCCCGCTTCCGCTAGTTAAGAAAAGGCCTCCTCCATCCCCAACATAACGCTTAATTGCTAATAGTTCGTCCTTAGTAAATTTATCTGCCTTTCCGTCTTTAGTATGCTGAATATTTCCCATAAATAGAATATCATAATCTTCAAGTGTATCAAAATCTATAGGTCCTTCATTTTTGTCAATATAATCCACTTCTAATTCGTCTTCGCTCAATGAAAAATCGGGAAATTCCTCTATCTTTTCTTTGTGAGATAAATCAACTATTATACTAAATGGCATCTTAATGCTACTCCACGATCTAATTTGCGTTAATTTTTGATAAAGTGTATTTGTTTATCCTTGTTTATCCTAAGTTGTTAAAAGTGTTAATTCTTCTAACTAAAATAATATAATTTTTATTTTTAAAGATATGGTATTATTATTAAAGGTTTCTAAAAAAAAGGGGCTATTTAAACTTTATCCTTGTGTAATGTTTAAATATCTAAAGGCGAAAAGATAAAAGATAAAAGATAGAAAAGATAAAAATAGGCTTATTGCTTATCCCTTTATGGAAATGAAGTCTCTTTTTGCTTCTCCTTCTTTTTTGATGATGGCAATATCAATCCCATTTCCGGATGCCATATCTCTTATGATACTAGAGGAGATTGCTTTAATTAAAATTTGCTTTCCTTCTTTAATTGTTAAATCGTCTTTATATTTAGCCTCGAGAACGCCGTACGAAAAATTTTGACCGCTCCCCACTGCGCAAAACTTCTCGGGCAAAATTGACCCATACGCACCAATATCCAAAAGAGTAGGACCTTCTTCTTCGGTTACTCCCCCAAGTATGAGTCCAACTTGAAAAGGATACATTTTATTCTGGTACAAAATGTTGGCCAACAATTTCCCAGCGCTTTTAACTTTAATTGGTTTTTCTCTTTTTAATTGATATAACGAAGTTTCAGCCCGCATAACATCTATGAGATATTGTGCGTCTGCTACGCCTCCAGCAATAGTCATATACAAGTGGTCTTGAATCATATGCAATTTCTCAGCAGTTTTACTAGCAACAAAATAACCCATTGACGCTCTTTTATCTGTTCCTAAGATAACTGCGTCTTTAACAACTAAACCGACTGTAGTAGTCCCAGTTTTGAAGGTTTGGGTTTTAAAATTTTGAGAATTACTAGCAATAATATCAGAATCTCTTGAAAAAACCGACTTAGATGGAATAATTAAATCTTCTTTTCTCATAATTTCTTTAAAGGTCTCTTGTTTTAATAATTTTTTTTAATTTTTTATAAATCGCTGTACCCTAAAACTGATTATAAATAAGATCGGTTAAAATTTAGATCTCTTTTATTCAATTTTTCTTGAAATTCTTGAGAGGGGGTGCCCTTTTGCCTTGAGTTCAAGCTCACTGAACCACCCAAAAGGAGGCCTAAGCACATTGAATCCATTCTCAACTAGTTTTCTCTCAAGATTCTTTAACGCTTTCAGGCCAAATTCAGGATTACTTAATTCGCCAAACAGATGGGCGAAGGAAAGTAGAATTATGTTCGACACTTTGAGTTGAGTGGCAATTTTTTCGATTTCTTTTATAGTGTTAGGAATGAATTCTGTACTACCCTCATCTCGCTTTTCTACGCTTATGTATAATGCAATTACATTTTCAAATCCATTTTCTCTATTTTCTTCTGTCAATTCTTCAAATATTTTTGAACGGCTTCTTTTTGTCGCCTTATATCTAAAGTAATCGCAATGAAAAGAAAGAAATCTCATAATTTTAATAATATTTTAATATTTTAATGTCTATTTTTTTTTTAAGTCAGAAATTAACATTCTTAACTAGGAACTCATAAATGCTCAATAGAATCAATTTCCCAGAGAAATTTTTTAAGATCAATCTTGTAGCTATCTCTAAACACAACACCTTCTTTTTCTAACAAATGTTTTTGATAATTTCGATCATCAAAAGATTTCATGGATATTTTTCCTTGTGAATTTATAACTCGATGCCAAGGTAGTTTGTATTTCTTTGTTGAGGAATGTAATAGCCACGAAACTTGTCTTGCAGCTTGCGGGTTACCAGCTAATTTTGCGATTCTTCCATAAGTTAGGACCTTCCCGCTAGGTATATTCTTAATTATTTTGATAACATCTTGAGTGAAATCACTTGTAATACAAATCACCTTTATTTATTTAGAATAAACTTTTAACAACCTTAGCCATTTTTCTCAAACTTAGACATGTTACAAAATTAATTAATTTAAGAATAATTATTAATTCTTGATTAAATATCGTTCTATAAATTAGATTTACATCATAAACAATAATTTATAACTAAAAAACATTCATAGTGACTCTGAATTTTGGGGGAAGAATCGGACCATAAGTTTGATTGGGAAAACTCTAGAATTTTTGGTATAAATAAAGAACCTGCTCATGCAACTTTAATTCCATTTGGAAGTAAGAAATTAATATCAAGATATAATAAGGATTCACCTTATTCCCAATCTCTTAATGGAATTTGGAAATTTAACTGGGAAAAAATGCCCTCAGATCGACCAGAAGATTTCTATAAAGTAGATTTTGATTCGAGTAATTGGAAAGAGATCGATATTCCAAGTAATTGGCAGATGCGAGGGTATGGAATACCGATATATACTGATGTCAAATATCCATATAGCGTTAACACTAAAGATATTCCAAGTATTGATCAGAATTACAATCCCGTAGGTTCTTATATAAGAAACTTTAACATTCCGCCCAATTGGAAAGGGCGAGAGATTTTTATTCATTTTGGAGGTGTTAAATCCGCTTTCTACATATGGATTAATGGAAATAAAGTTGGTTACAGCCAAGGAAGTATGACACCTGCAGAGTTTAATATTACGAAGTTTTTAAAAAAAGAAAATAATATCCTTGCAGTTGAAGTTTATAGATGGTCTGATGGCTCATACTTAGAAGATCAAGATATGTGGAGATTTAGTGGTATTTATAGGGATGTTTATCTTTTCTCAACCCCAAAAGTTCATATTAGAGACTTCTTTGCTCGATGTGAACTAGATGAAAATTATGAAGATGCTCTATTAAAAGTTAGAATAAATGTCTCTAATTATGGAGAAAGTGATGTAGACCAGTTTAATGTGGAAATTGCATTATTAGATACAGAACAGCAATTTATTGGTCTCGAAATCCTTATGAGTGAGACTTTTGGTGTAAAATCTGATAGTGAACACATAATAGAATTACAAGCTGAGATTCAAAATCCTAAGAAATGGACGGGAGAAACGCCAAACCTTTATGATTTAATTTTAACATTGAAAAATTTGAAAAAAGAGATAGTTGAAGTAGAACATTGCAAATTTGGTTTTAGAAAGGTTGAAATCAATAACAATGGCAGCTTACTTATAAATGGGCAATCTATTATTCTTAAAGGGGTAAACAGGCATGAGCACGATCCCGACGAAGGACGAGCAATTTCTTATAGAAGGATGGTTCAAGATATTATATTAATGAAGCAAAATAACATAAATGCTGTTCGAACAAGTCATTATCCAAATCATCCCAAGTGGTATGAATTGTGCGATGAATATGGAATTTATGTGGTCGACGAATGCAATTTAGAATCACATGAATTACGAGATATTTTACCGGGAAGCGACCCAAGCTGGACAGAGGCGTGCGTAGATAGAATGGTTAGTATGGTTGAAAGAGATAAAAACTATTCATGCATTATAATATGGTCTCTTGGTAACGAAGCGGGAATAGGAACAAATTTTGAAGAAATGAAAATCGCAACGATTAAAATTGACGATACCCGACTTATTCATTATGAAGGTGACTATGATCATGAGATATCAGATATGAAAAGTTTTATGTATCTTTCACCCAAAAACCTCGAAAGAAAAGCGAAACGTAGTCTAAAACATGGAAAGTTGAAATCAATTGTGTTATGTGAATACGCTCATGCAATGGGAAATAGTTTAGGGAATTTTCAAGAATTTATGGATGTTTTTGAGAAATATGACAATTGTATAGGAGGTTTTATATGGGATTTTATTGATCAAGGGTTGCGTAAGGTCATTGAAGATGGGAAAGAATTTTGGGCTTATGGAGGCGATTTTGGGGATGAACCAAATGATCGCAACTTTTGCATTAATGGAATTGTGATGCCTGATCGAAAACCTAATCCAGCTTTGTATGAAGTTAAAAAAGTATATCAAAATATCGATGTTTTGCCTGTAAACCTATTGGAGGGTGAAGTTAAGATTCATAACAAATATAATTTTATTCACATCGATTTTGTCGAGATTAAATGGGAAGTAACTGCTAATGGCGCAAAGATACAAGAAGGCTTTTTAGATCGGTTTCAAGTAGATCCTGGAGGATTAAAAGAAGTAAAAATTCCATTTAAGACTCCTGAACTCAGATCAAATACAGAGTATCATCTAAAAATTATTTCTATTCTTGCTGAAGACTCATTATGGGCAAAAAAAGGTTATATTCTTGCTTGGGATCAATTTAAAATCCCTTACAATGTCCCAATATCAGCAGAAGGAAAACTAAATGAATTAGACGATGTTGGAATAGAAGAATTGGAAGATTGTTTCATAATCAAGGGAGAAACCTTTAAAGTTAGACTGGGAAAGATAACAGGAGCAATTGAACATTTGTTTTTTAGAAATTTAGATATAATTTTAAAACCTTTGATCCCTAATTTTTGGAGAGCTCCAACGGATAATGAACTAGGCTTTGTAGTTTTTGCTGATGTAGAAGTTACAGGTATCGATAAAACTTGGAAAAAAGCAAGTGAAACAAGAACGATAATTAATATTCATTATGAAAAAATAAACTCTAAAGCCATTCGCATTTATGTCAAATCTCAAGTGATTAATGCTGAAAAACCACTTGATACAACATATACGATTTATGGAAATGGAGATATATTAATTGAAAATAAATTCACCCCTAGTAAGAACATGATTCGATTTGGTATGCAGATGGTAATTTCTGGAGAATTTAATAGAATGACTTGGTTTGGTAGAGGTCCTCACGAAACTATGTTAGATAGAAAGACCGGAGCTGCTGTTGGGATCTATTCTGGTTTTGTAAAAGATTTAATTCATCCTTATATTAGACCACAAGAAAATGGAAATAGAACTGACGTTCGTTGGGTTGCTATGACCAATATAGAAGGATCAGGAATACTTATATCGGATTTGGGTGGGACGAACTTAAGTATAAGTGCGTGGCCTTATACAATGAAAGATTTAGAAGAAGCTAAGCATAATCACGACTTACCTCAACGTGAGCATATCACGCTCAATGTCGACTATAAACAACAAGGAGTTGGTGGTGATATCCCCGCTTTAGCAGTTCTTCATAATAAATACAAATTAAAGGCAAAAAATGAATTTAAATATTCTTTTCTCATAAAGCCATATTCTAAAAGTATGGGAGATTGTAATTTAGTAGCTCAAAACAGACCTCCTAAATTATAGAAAGAGTAGTAATTTAATTTTACTCTGAAAATTTTTTAATTTTTATAGGTTTTCCTCCAGAACGAGCCGACTTAGACGCAGCAATTCCCGATAAACAGAAATTAGCAGCTGTTTTTGCGTGGATGATCGGTTTTACTTTATTATTGATGGCTTGTAACCAATCCTCCATAATACGAACTGAAGAACCGTAATGTAAACCTTCAACTGGAGGTATTACTGTTGATAACTCGTTATTATCAATAATTTTTGATTTTCCTTTTCGATGACGACTCTTACTAATTCTATGTCCATCAGTTAGAAATAAACGCCCTGGTTTCCCTATTTGATAACATTCATATGTCCCTAAACGCCCCGTAACTTGAATAATAAGGCGGGAAGGTTCTCTGGCAAAAATATAGGCGTTAGCGCATTTTGCAATTGCTCCAGTTTCTGTTTTAAATAAACCTACTTGAAACGCTTTAGCGGGATGGCAGATTGGATTTGCTTGGTAACCTCCAATATCATTTGCGTAGCTTACAACTTCAACGAATGGCACAGGTTTTTTAATTCCACCTAACGCAACTTGAGTAGAACCAATCGTGTGGGCATACATTAAAGGATCAAATAACTGGTACCAAGAATCTATGCGGGGCGTGTCAACATCGCCAAAATTCCCTTCTCTCCACCTATATGTTACATCGTGCAAATATTCAGATTCCGAATAAACGATTGGACCAATCTTGCCAGAAGATGCAAGGTGTCCCGCAAATAAAACTTCTGAGTAAAAACAGTAATTTTCTCCAAGTTGATAAACTTTTCCTGAATTCTCTTCAGCATTTATAATTTTTTTAATATCTTTTTCATTAATTGCCATAGGTACTTCAGAAAATACATGTAACCCCGCTTCTAGTGCCGCAACAGCTTGGTCTGCGTGATATTGAGGGGGACTACTAATTATAATGGCATCAAGTTCACCTGTATCTAAAAGATCTTCAAAAGATTTAGCTACTTTTATATCTTTAATTTTATTAAGCATCTGATTCGCATTAGGATCTGGATCGAACCCAACTATCCATCTTGTACGCCCTATTAACCTTGGATGATTTTTTAGCTCTGATATGTGACCTAATGCATTGAGACCATAACCTACTAAGCCATACCGTAATGCTTCTACCATATTCTATTATATTATAAGGTAAGTGACATTTATCTAATTTGCGATATTTTCCTATCAAAATTAATGTTGGTTGAATCATGGAAAAAAGAATAGTATTAATTGGAGCCGGGATCGCTTCATTTGGCCTTGCTACATTGATGGATCTTAATCTTAGTTCAGTTTTATCTGGATCAACTGTTGTTCTTCATGATATTGACGAAGAAAAGCTATAAATGGTTTATCAAATTGTTGTAAAAGACAATAAAAAGCTTGGTAATAAGTTCAATATCGAGCAAACAACAATTAGATCGAAGGCATTAAAAGATGCGGATTTTGTTATTTCTTCCATTGAAAAAGGAGATCGGTTCGAATTGCGTTGGCAAGACAATACAATACCAAGAAAACATGGTTCTACGGAAAGGATGGCTGAGAATGGAGGTCCTGGTGGGTTTTTTCATAGCGTACGACAATTTTTTTTAAAAAATTAGGTAAAAATAATCTTCTATAAACATTAGAACTTAATCAATAGGATTTGAAAATTAAACATGAAAAATCTTACACTTGTTGAAAATCTTGGGTTTGAAGCTTTAGATAAAGTTGTTATTTCCATATTGACGATATAGGTTTCTCTCATGCCTCAAATTTAGCTTCATTTAAATGTTTAGACTTAGGAGTAGCGAGCTGTGGCTCTATTATTACTCCTGCACCTTGGTTTTTAGAAGCCGCATCTATTTGTAAAAATAATCCGAAATATGATGTTGGTGTGCATTTAACTCTTACATGTGAATACGAATTATATCGTTGGCGGGCATTGAGTAGCGTTGATCCTAAAACTGGCTTATTGGATTCAGAAAGATCGCTCTGGTGTACATCGGAGGACGCAATTGCAAATGTATCTGTTACAGCAGCAGAAATTGAAATGCGTTCACAAATTCAAATGGCTCTAGATAATGGTATTGATGTTACCCACATAGATTCGCATATGGGCACTGTTTTGAATCCCAAATTCCTTACATCTTATTTAGAGCTAGCTCAAGAATTCAATATTGTTGCTTTTTTACCAAAATTAAATAGAGAAGAATTAACCGCCTTGGGATTAGGAGAGCATGCCGATGTTTACCTAAAAATGTTTGCAAATTTAGAAGAAAAAGGCACTCCTCTTATAAACCATGTTATTCTTGACACAATGGGGGCGCATCCTAACAAACTAGAATATTATTGCAATAGGTTTGCAGAAATTAAACCCGGTCTAACGCATTTCTTATTTCACCCCGCTAAAGTGAGCCCTGAATTGAAAGCTATAACCCCGGATTCAGCAAGTTGGCGAGATTTAGATTTTGGAGCATTCACTAATCCGCACATTAAAGAGTGTGTTGAGAAGTACGATTTAAAAATAATTGGATATAAAGAAATTCGTGATTATATTAGAAATCAATAATTATTCAATTCTTATATAAAGATCTTCTTTTTGGTTCTTTTAGTATGCTAAAAAATCCAAATATCTTTTTGAATAAGTGGGGTTCGTATTCGTCTTTCTGGGCATAGCAAACTCCGAACATATCTAACCGTTTAAGAATAATTTCAAGGCATTTTTTAAAATTTTCGAAGTTTTTTTGTTCTCTCAATGTCCAACCGGTTTCCGCTAATGCTATTAGGCGAGGAAAGGTTTGCCAATCTAACTCATTTACATTTCTAACCCATTCTGTCCACATAGGGGCTTCTATTCCTAAGATATTGCAATAGTATTCCTTTATTAATTTTTTAGGAATAGGTTCGTATCGATAGGCTTTTCTTAGAGAAGTAAAAGAATAGGAATAATCAAGGTAAGTGTAGCCAAATTTCGACATTACAATATTTCCCCCTCTTTTTAGGTGTTTCATAACTTTTTTTTTACCAAAAATCCAATATTGTCCAATAACATCTTCAGTTAACTTATCGCTTAGAATTTGATTCCATCCCATTACCCTACAATCGCGAGAGGTTAGAAATGTTATTATCCTATTTGTAAAATAAATTTGGAGCTCCTTTTCATCATTAAGGCCCTCTGATTTTATTCTCTTTTGACATTCAAGACATTCTTTCCATCTTTTTTTAAGGACTTCATCGCCTCCAATATGAATAATATATGAGGGAAATAATTGAATTATCTCATCTAACACATTTTGTATAAATTCAAATACTACATCTTTACCAATACAAAAAACATCCTTTTTAATTCCAAATTTAATTGGTACTTCAAATGGGCCTCCAGTGCAACTTAATTCAGGATAAGCTGCTAATACCGCTTTCAAATGACCAGGCATATCTATCTCTGGAATTATTTTAATAAAAAGTTTATCTGCATAAGCAACTATCTCTTGTACATCTTTTTGGGTGTAAAATCCTTCGTGAGGGGTGTTATCTGTTTTTCTACTTATAAAACCTCCAATTTGGGTTTCCTTCCTTTTTGAGCCAATTTCTATTAGGAGGGGATAATTCTTAATTTCAATTCTCCAACCTTGATCATCTGTAAGATGCCAATGAAAAACATTCATCTTAAAGAATGCCATCATATCTAGGATGCGTTTAACAACTTCTTTACCAAGGAAATGTCTACTTTCGTCAAGCATGTATCCTCGCCAAGAGAATCGAGGGTAATCTTTAATTACTACAGAAGGAACAGACCATTCAATATGACTCTTATTAGTAATGCTTTCTATTTCAACTGGAAGTAATTGACGAAGAGTTTGAATACCATAAAAAACACCAGCAGGACTGGGAGCAGATATTATGATGCGTTCTTGATTGATGTCGAGAAAATACCCTTCTTCACCCAAATTATTAAATTCTTTATCGATTTTTAAAACGATTGTATTATATTTATTTATTTCAGATTTAGAATTCACTATTAACAAATCAAAACCGGTCGCTGGTTTTAATAAACGCTTAAAAAATTTAGCAACTTCAATTAATTTCGGATCGGATTCTATAATAGTTTTGTTTGTTATAATGAACTTTCCTTTTCCTAGAACCATACTTACAGGTTTAGGTATGATACAAATTTTATTTCTTAACATTAATTCTTTTTCCATGGATATTAATTAGGTAAAACTGCTATTAAATGTTAAATAAAGTTTAAATTTTAATAAGAGTTATTCATTTTAATATAAATCTAAAGAGATCACTTTAATTGAGATTTGCGAATTACAAATCAGTTAAAAAACATTAAGTGCCAGATCTAAAAATAACCCCTATGCTGAATCTTATCTCACTTCTTTAAGAATTAGATTAAATTGGAAGTTTATCATTAATGATAACTGAAAAAGAATTAAATCCTTACGATAAAATCTTGAATAACATGCGAGAGTACCCAAACGATATACCCCTAGTCGATGGGGAGATTTCAGAGGCTTTTAGAGAGTTTATTAAATTATTGTTCACTCCAAACGAAGCTGAAGTAGCTCAATATTTAACAAATAAACCACAATCGCTTAATAGAATTGCAAGGAAAATAGGTAAAACTAAGGAAGAAACCAAGAGAATTTTAGAAGACATGACTGAAAACGGCATAATTCAAGATATTGGTGGCTTTTCTTATTTCTTAGCGATGGCACATCTTTTGAACATGGGCTTTAAAAACTCACAAACCTTTAAAAGACTTGGAAAAAAAGGTGCGGAACTATATCAACAGTTTTTTATTAAGGAGAAGTTTTATAAACGGTACGAGTCTTCTGATGAGGGGACTCCCTTAACAAGGATAGTTCCCATAAATACAGCAATAGATCATAAATCAGCAATTTCAAATGCTGAAGAAATACACGGAATAATAGATACGTGCATCGGACCAATAGTAATTACTGATTGTCCATGCCGTAATAGAACAGAAACTCTAGGAATAAGAGAATGTAAAGATAAATTTCCAATTTCAGAATCTTGTTTTCAGGTGGGTTTGTTTGGTCAATATTTCTTGCGAAGAGGGGAAGGAAGAGAATTATCTCGTGGAGAAGCGCATGAACTAATAAATAAACTAGCAAAAAAAGGATTAGTATTTACAGTTGCTAATTCTAAGAGTCCAGTTCATCAAGTAATTTGTAGTTGTTGTGCATGTTGTTGTGCCATGTTAAGAGGATTAACGCGTTTCGAGGATAAAAATGAAAATTGTGTAGCAAAATCAAATTATGTATCTAAAGTTAACTTTGATTTATGTGAAGGATGTGCACTGTGTGCAGAAAGATGTCCATTTAAAGCGATTAAAATCACCGATGAAAAAGCTATTGTTGATCCTAAAAAATGTTATGGTTGCGGAATTTGTGCGGTAACTTGCCCTGTAGAAGCAATCAAACTTAATCGAATAGAACAATCTTACATTTACTCTGATACTGCCAAATTATTTGAAAAAATCTATCAAGAGAATCGAAGAAAAGAATAAGCTCATAAAAATCCTCTAGATTATTGTATGGATTTCTCTTCATTTAATTTCTTATCTATTAATTCACGCATGTACACGAATCCAGGAGTTATCTTTTCGCTTAACTCAAGGGGAATTAACTGTCTTAACGGAAATTTTAAACCTTGATTTTTTCCGGATTTAAATAAATTATCATGTAGATAAAATACATAATTCGCTGGCATGCCGATTGCCAGTTCATGATCTTGAATACCCGCAAAAGACCTATCACCCGCACCAGGGAGGACTATTTGAGTTTTGTTTAGTATGAACGGTATGAACCCTCCCTTTCCACATGATTCCCCGAATCCCTCAAAAGAAGAGTTAATTACATATTTTTTCTTATGTTCAAAAGTTAACGCATGTATAATGTAAGTTAGTTGTGTTCCATTTGCATATATTAATATCGTATCTGGAACGATTGCAGTTTCAGTTAAAGGTGAACAGACTAGTCCACGATATCCTAAAGCCATTGCATTCTTAAAATTTTTATCATATATCCGTTCTGCTCTCCGTGTTTCAGATTGGACATCTTTGTGCCACCCTTGACGTACCTGGCTTTCAATAAACTCCTCTTTAGAGATATTGACCCATCCATGGCCTACAGTTGCGGGAGTGCAGAAATTATCTGCTGCGGTGATACATAACTTTTCTCCAAAACGACGAGCTTGCGTAAAAGCTTGACAAATTGACATCTTTTTTCCAGAAGCTATCGGTCTTCTATATCCCTCAGGAATTTCTGTATTAATATCTTTTATATACTTTATTGCAACTGGATACGTAGCAAGATGTAGCTTGTGGAATATATCTTCCCCTACTTTTTGATAATCTTCTATACTTCTTACCATTTTTTTCACTTTATTTTATTTTTTTATTTATTTATTTTTTCTGCGATACAACCAGAACTAACGATTTTATTATAGCTTTCTTTCTTATCTTTCATAGTTGCCCCACAAACAAGTTGACAAAAACCGCAGCTTGGTCTAAAATCTTCTGCATGTTTATTATTACGTCCTATAAAGCTATTCTCAACTAATCTATATACATTTTCAGCTTCCAACCCCCCTTTCTCAACTCCTTTAGCAAACATATTTTGAACGCACTCTATAACAGTATCATCAAGAGGGAGTTTCTCTATGTCATCAAAACGAAAAGGTGACCATGTTGACCAATCTTTGAATTTATTCTGCCCCGCCATACCACTACATATCGCAATACAATAGGCGTAATTATTTCTTTTAGCGATGGTTTCTTCGATTCCAGCAATAACTATAGTTTGCTCTTCGTCTTTTGCAAAAAGCCCTCCCTGGCACGATTTTTCACATAATTTACACATGACGCAAGGATTTTTTTCTAGCGGTTTATCAGGTTTTAGTTTGATGTCCGTGATAATTGAATTTAACAAGATTCTTGCACCAAATTTTTCAGTTATTAGGTTTCCGCTCCATCCAATTCTTCCCAATCCGGCTGCCTCAGCAACGCATCTATGAGATAACGAAGGCATTAAATTCATGGGAGTTTTTCTTAAACCGGGGATTAGCGCATTTTTTAAAAACTTTAACGATTTTTCTTCTTGTTTGTTTAGCTCAATGTTCTCGTCCTTTTGTTTATTTATTAAATCAATTAACGTTCTTAAAGAAGATACGATAGTTGTTTTACTTTTCTTATTGACGTTTCTATAATCGTAATTGCAGTCACAGTTTACGGCTTTAAAACCTTTCTCTTCAAGGAATATTTTTATTATCTCAGCAATCCTTTTTAGGTTTTTAGTTGTAACACCTTCTTCAAGACATAATGCCATTTGGTCTTCTTTCGAAAGATATTTTTCAACTACTTCGTCGTTAAAATTTATTGCGATACTGATTACTGAATTGGCACCAGGCAATAAAAAGTTGGGATTTGAAAACTCCTTATCGCTTATACTTTCTGCAGAACAAATGCCTACTAAGGCGGCACCTTCACTTAATGCTAATTTTTTAAGTTGCTCTTCAATAGAAGAATTTCCTGTTTCGATCATTGTTAACCATTGTGTATTTTCTTTATTTATTTATTTTTTAATTAAGACAAAGCTTCTCTTTTAGGATAACGACTTTGTGCTTTAAGATTTTCAAATAATAACTGTTCGATTAATTGATAACGTAAATCTTTATATTTTTCGTCATACCATAAATTGGTTAATTCCCACGGATCGTTTTTTCGATCGTATAAATCTCCGTATCCCGGGACGCTTTCGTCAATCGATAATTTATAATCATCAGTGACGAGATGCCTTACTCTTATCTTTATATTAAAATTATCTAATTCTTCGTCATGTTCGATGAAACAACACTCCCTCACTTTAGCGTTAGGGGCTCTTAGGACGGGAGTAATATCTACACCTAACATGTCTGGCGGGTGCTTTTTTTTATTGATTTTCAAAAGGGTCAAAATTGTTTTAGAAATATCAAGCGAACTCACGAGAGAATCAGATACACCCGTTTCTGTAACGCCTGGCACTTTCCAAATCATGGGAACATTTAATGGGCCCTTGCAAGGAGAAGGACCTTTTAAAATTAACCCGTGCTCCCCCATATTTTCCCCATGATCTGCCGTATAAATAACAATCGTGTTATCTGCCAGCCCTAACTTTTCTAGCATGTTTAAGATTTGACCGATTCCGTCATCAATCATGGCAATAGAACCATAAGTTCCAGCTGTGAATTTTCTAACTTCTTCTTCATCTGCAATTTTTAATATCATTGCTCGGAAAAACGGGATATTTAACCGCGGTCCTAACGATGGATGGTTCTTTAAATTCTCCAAATTGTTAAAATTTCCAGGAAGTTCAATATCTTCGGGTTTGTAAAGGTCTTTATACTTACCTGGAGGGCAGACAGGGTGGTGTGGGTCAGGATAAGAAACATTTAAGAAAAACGGCTTTTCACCATAATCTCCGTTCGCATACCTCTCAAGAAAGGCAATGGATCTTTCTGTAATGTAAGATGTAGGATAATACTTTTCAGGTATGTCTGTATCGTACATAGGTTTAGTATACATTCTCGTTTTAGATTTCTTTCTTATTGCTTCAATACATTCAGGTGCGTTTTCCTCCAACCAATCGAAATAATGTCCAGTGCACACATCTCCATGACCAATTACCAATTCTACTTCTTGAAACCCATAATAAGGTATTGGAAGTTCCTTTTTCATTTTCGCGCGACCTTCGTCAGTACGCATCCAATGACTTGCGCTTTCAAAAGATTTAGCACCTTTAACTAGGTTTTTGAGCATAAATTGCAAATGAATCTTTCCTATTTGGACGGTATGATAACCGCTATTTAATAATGTTTCGGTAAAAGTAGGGACATTCATTGGCAAATTAATTCCAGCAGTACGAGCACCATGCATGTTGGGATATAATCCCGTAAATATACTAGATCTATTCGGCATGCAGATAGGATTCGCAACAAACGCAGAAGTAAATCGAACGCCCTTATTTGCTAACTTATCAAGGTTAGGGGTTTTTAATATAGGATTTCCAGCACAACTCATGTGATCTGCCCTATGCTGATCACAAATGATAAATAAGACATTCATTCTTTCATTCATAACAATCAAATAACAGAAGTAATATACAATTTAAAAAACTAATTAGGGTGATATTTTCATTACGGCATCGTCTGATAAATATTCGCTTTTTTCCTTACATTCTTCTTGTAATTTTTATAGAACAAATGTTTATGTTTAGGATTCATTTTATCGAATTCTTAAAAAGATATTGTATGGTTCAAGTATTTATACTTTTTTTCTTTATGTCGTCTTTTTAATTTTTAATGGAACACATATGAGAGTAATGCCTTCAAATGAACCTCATGCACTCAAGACCATTGAGAAGTTTAAAATAATGCTCAACATGATAAAATCTGATTAAATGTTAAAATAATTATTCTTTATTTTTATAATTGTCAACTTTACATAGGAAATACTATTTACTTAGTCATTATATATGAAAATTTACTATGTGATTGATTTATGAGAATGAAAAATGAAATAGCAATTATAACTGGTTCCACTAGTGGTATAGGGAAAAAGTTAGCAGAATTATTTCTCAAGGAAGGTGCCAAAGTTGCTATTTGCTCAAGAAGTGAGGATAAAGTTAACAAAACTTTAGCTGAATTTAAAGAAAAATTTGGAAATAACGTTATTGGTGCTGTGTGCGATGTTTCAGACCCTATAGCAGTTAAAAATATTGTTGATAAAACGATTGAAGCATTTGGTGGAGTTCGCATCTTAGTAGCGTGTGCGGGACTCAATCTTACTTACGGACCTTTTGAATATCTTTCTTTAGAAAGAGTTAATCAAGATGCTAATAAAGTAATCGGTGCTAACTTGATTGGAACTATTAATTCAATCTCTGCGGTAATCCCCCAAATGAAAAAACAAGGATATGGAAGGATTATCTCATTAGGAGGAGGGGGCGCAGATCGCCCATTAGAACACATGACGATATATTCCGCTTCAAAAGGAGGTGTGATCGCATTTTCAAAATGCCTTGCAGAAGAATTTAAGCAAAATCCATATGATGTTAAAATAAACATTTTCATGCCTGGTATGATAAATACAAATTTAATGAGAAATTCGCAAGTAATTAAAGAATGGAAAGATGAAGATGAATTTCAAAAAGAATTAGACTTAATTATGAAACATGTGGCAACTGACATAGAAGAGAGTTGTAGCAATGTCATCCCTTTTGTTTTACACAGTTGTAAATCTAATGGAAAAGTATTCAGAGGATTTTCGATAATTAAACTTATAAAAGGGTTTCGCAAGGTTGCTAAAGTCAGGAAAAAGATGGAAAAATCTCAATAATTTTATGAGAGAGCAAAATTTCGCTAACTTAGCTTGTCTTTTTGAAAGCTAAAATCCCTCCAAATTGATTAAAACGATCCACTGCAGGATTTTCTATTGATATTGTCTTTGTTATAATTCCCTTATTTTTCGCGATTTGTATGAGGCGATGGATACGATTCTTATTTTTTTGGTTGTTAATGAAATCTTCCGTTACGATTAAGAAATCTAGCTTTTCTGCTGCGGACTTGTCTTTTTTGCCCCTTCCATAAATGAGAGCTTCAATATCTACCAAACTATACAACAGTAATCTGTTAGGATCACCGATGTTGATTATTTTTTCTAGCTGTTTAGCTAATAGATTTATTTCGTCAGATGTAGTTTCGTGAATAATATGTAGTGATTTCTCCTGAGAAATTAAAAATTTAGCACTTTCTATATTATTAGCATTTCCAACAATCTCACCAAAACTTACTCGATTATATCCCTTAGTGCGAACTAACCACTGATGATGTTTATTAATATGATTTAAAAAGATGGTTGAATAATCCTTTTTCTGTGGGCTTGCTAATAAAATGCTCTTTAATCCATCTCTAATAACAAGTCGAATGAGATTTACTAATTCTTCAAGTACATGATATATTTGCTTATCATCCAAGTATTTCCATTTGCGAGTTAATTTGATAGTTTTATAAACTCTTAAAGAATGACTATACGCTTTCCAAGTATGAATTTCTTTTTCGTCAAAACCAATTAATAGTGCCACTAAAAATCCACGTTTTGGT
>Ga0114922_10001095_pt1 | contig 25759 bp, 17 predicted proteins | sample AartaG_FD_100975 | JGI IMG/M metagenome (GOLD analysis project Ga0114922, IMG submission 100975) | Deep subsurface microbial communities from Aarhus Bay to uncover new lineages of life (NeLLi) - Aarhus_00045 metaG | ecosystem: Environmental > Aquatic > Marine > Oceanic > Sediment | place... | reverse complement strand
GCGACCTTTGAGGTGGGGGAGATAGAGCTGAGCGTGGGTGTGGGATTGGGAGCGGGCGGCTCTTCTTCTTCTTCGGGACTAGGCCCTGTATCACAGGCGGGTAGAATAATTAAAACTGATAAAATAAGCATAAAAAGCAATAATTTTTTCATTTTCCCTCCTCTAAAATATACTTTTTATTAATTGTATAATAAATTTAAGGAAAATAAAATAAGGGCACAAGATTTTTTTTATATATGAGTAGACAGGGCAGCTTAGACTTTGAATAGGTTCATGAAAGCTGAGTTCGTTTTTGACATCGATTTTTTCCCGTGCTATAAGTTAATGATAATTGCGACTAGTGAAGATTAAATGTAAGATGAGAAATAACATATCTAATCTGATCATAAGATTCTCTAAAATATATTTTATCTTTCTTTTCGTTTTTCTTGGGGTTCCAACCATGTTTGCAGGTGCACACTTTTCCGTAAGAGCTTCTTCAATAATTCTGCCAGAATCGCAGCTTCCCTTTAGGGTTGTTGGAGTTATCATTTCAGAAATATCTACTTCCTCTGTGGCTGTCTTAAAGAATATAAACAATGGCGAAATAGCAATGTTAAGAATAGGAGAAAGCCTGTTAGGTATGAGATTAACTCGTATATCCAAATACCATGTCTTTTTTGAACGAGAAAATAAGACTTACCAACTTTATATAGGGGGGAGAGAGTTGCTTCAGTTTGCTGAAAATCCTGAGAAGGTAAAAAAGGAGATTCAAGCTCCCCAAAAAATAAAGCCAAGCCAGCCCAAACAATTGGAATCGATTGAACCAAAAGAATTGGAGAGAACTGAATTGGAGAAAAGGATAAAGGAAGAAATGCCTATTCTTATGAGTAGCGCAAGAATTATTCCGAATATGGTTGCGGGGAAGATGGAGGGATTTAAGATAAGCAAATTACCTCAAACAAGCATTCTGTCTGAACTTGGAATCCGCAAGAATGACATCATAAAAGAAATCAATGGAACCAAGATAAATGACCTTGAAAGTTTATTGTCGCTATACCAGAGGATCTGGAGTGAGAATCTATTCCATATTGTTCTTGAAAGGAATGGAAAAATTGTCCGTATGCAATTTGTATTGAAATAGAAATGATACAAAGGAGTGAACCTTTATTCAACCTGCTTCGTATTAGATAATAGAGGTGAATAGTTCAGGATAACCTGGATTATATACGACATTTTTTATGAATAATTCAGGGAGGGAAAATGAAGATGCTACTATGGCTTATCTTGCTGGTGTTATGCTGGCCGCTGGCGATTTTAGCAATTTTATTATATCCACTTATCTGGCTTCTGATGCTTCCCTTCCGGCTGCTAGGAATTACTGTAAATGCCGTGTTTGATCTGTTTAAGGCAATAATCACATTACCGGCCCGTGTGCTGAAAATGCCGCGCTGATTACCGTATAATTTCTTTAACCAGATTTGCAGGTTTTAATAATCTATAAACTGGATATTCCTGCATCCTACGGCTCCACTGAGGAACGATATAGCGATCAAAGTAATTCCACACCAGGAGGCCATCATCACTTTCAGGCTCCAACAGGTAGGTCGCGACATTGGCCAGGGGTTGAGCAATCCCAATAAAGAGAGTTCCAGCCGGAAATTCTTTATCTTCTGTCACATATTCACCTTTTACTGTGTTTAAATGGTGTCCCTGGTAGGCCCTTTCTCCGCTCTTTATTTCCTGGACAAGAAATTTTTCAATGTAAAGCTTTGCCGGCTTTAGTAATTTTTCAACCGTGATCCCGTGCTGCAGAAGTTTTTCCCGGACTTTTGGAATAGGTAGGGGGATGAGGTAGCCATAGGGGAGGGGAACTGATTTTTTCGCATAAAAGTCGGCATAGAATGGCATGGTATATATTTTTTTCTTGTCAGTTTTTTTTGCCCGTCTATAGCCTCTGTCACTCTTTATTACTTCCATTTCATAGCCATGTACTGTTATCTTCTGTTTGATCGGCCTGACATCGTATGCTGAAGCGAAAATGTTTTCTTCTTTCAGGTTTAATCCTCTTTCAACCGTATTCTTGTCCGCATCGCTTATAAGCTGGAGGATGCCATCTTTGTTTGCGCAGCAGTATTCCAGAATAGAGTGAAAAAGTTTATGGCAGTCGTGTACCCGGGTTTTAAAATCAGCGTAAGGATAATTTTCATTCAATACCCCCAGTCTGTTTCGTAGGCCGATATAATTGCTGATGTATCGGGGTTGAGGGCCGAGCGGACGCCAGCCTTTTTCAGGATCTCCTACATCCATAAAATCTCCATGGGGGATAGATAGGATGTCATATTTATCTTTTAGTATTTTATTTACTCCGGGCATAAATCTATTGCTCATATAATTGATAAGTGAGTTGTCGCCATTGGGATTTAAAGACCAGACATAAGTGGCAACTTCTTCATGATAGGAGCCGTTGTGAGTGTGGCTGTCTAAAAGCAGGACTGGGTCCCACCGCAGCATTACATTTTGAACAAGGCCCAGAACTTCCGGGCTTTCAAGTTTCATGCCGTCCCTATTTAGATCAAGATTCTGGCCATTGTAGCGGATACCTACTCCGTTTTTTGGTCCGACCTGGCTGCGCCGGTTATCGGGACTGATCTTTTCGTTTCCGTCTGCATTAAAGATAGGTGCTATCAATACAACCAGTTTATCAAGGTAAGGGGGGGCCTCGCTAAGCACGATATCTCTTGCCAGCATAAGAGCAGCTTCTTTGCCTTCGACCTCACCAGCATGGATGTTGGCCTGGAAATAAACGACTGCTCTGTCGTCATAATTAAGCTCTAATGGGGAGGAGGGGACTGGGTCGCCCAAGACAAGCAGAGGGATTTTTCTTCCTTCTGTGCTTACACATAAGGTTTCGACCCTGAGTAAAGAGCTTTGCTCCTGTAGCTTTTCGATAAAATCCATTACATCAGCGTATCTTGAGGTAGAGGCATAATCACTGGATTCTGCTATAGTGAGCGGTTTTTTTTCGTCAACTGAGAATGAAAAAGCATTCAGTGTAAATAAAGAAAAGATCAAACAGATACATAAAATAGGTCTTTTTATCATTGCAAACTCCTTCTTTTTATCACTTGTAATAAATTTTATTAGTCTAATGGATGATACTAAGTAAATGGTAAATAGTAAATGGAAAAGGGAATTCATTTTCTATTTACTATTTTCTATATTTTTTTCTAAACCAGAAAAATACGGGAATGCCAGAGGCGGTAGTCAGAAGAGCTATAGATGAAACAGCCGGCCTTTCAAAAAAGGCCAGGATCATTATTGATATCCCGGATAGAATATATACTATTGGCACCAGGGGGAAACCAGGCAGTTTAAACCGGCTTTTGCCGCGGCGCCTTAATTTAAACACGCCAATAACAACCAGGATAGGAAAAATGCTTAAAGAAAATCCCATATAAGTTAATATGTGCTCAAATGTCCCTAAAAGCACGAGTAAAGATGCTATTGTTCCCTGCAGAAGAATGGATTTTCCCGGCACTCGGAACTTCGGATGGATTTTGGATGCAAACTTGAAAAAATATCCATCTCTGGACATAGAGTAATACACCCGGGGACCCAGGATAATAAATGCGCTTATAGAAGACAGCAGGGCAAATGCTATGAGCATGGAAAGTATTTTTCCAAAAGAAATTCCGAATATGTTGTTAGCTGCCAACCCGCCAATAGAGATGACTCCTTCCATTTCTTGGGGAGGTACTGCATAAATAAAGAAAGCATTCAGACAAAGATAAAGCAGTATCACGGCTCCGGTGCCGATGAACAGGGAACGGGGTAGAGTTTTTACAGGGTTTTTTATTTCCGAACCGATATAGGCAGAAGCATTCCAGCCGCTGTATGCAAACATTATCCACATCAAGGAAAGACCGATGACTTTAAAACCTGCAAAATCAAATTTTAATAAATTTCCAGCCGAAAAATTACTGAGATCGCCTTTTCCTGAAGCGAACCCGAATATAACAAGCCCCAAAATAATACTGATCTTCAATAAAGTCAGAAGGTTTTGCACTTTGGAGCCAAATACTATCCCCCGCATATGGATTAGCGTAAACAAAGCGATGATCAAGATGGCAAACAGTTTTTTTAAAATACTCGCTTCCAGGGTCGCATCTGCAATCCCTATGTGCATAAGCTCTGGAAAGGCCCGGCTGAAATATTCACTGAAACCGATAGCAGAAGCAGCGATCGGGGCGGAAAACCCGGCAAATAAAGATAGCCACCCACTTAAAAATCCAAAGGAGGGATGGAAAAGCTGGGATAGAAAAGTATATTCACCGCCGGCTTCAGGGATGGCTGCGCCGACTTCACCGTAGCATAAGGCTCCGCATAAAGCGATAAGGCCGGCAAAAGCCCATAGAAATATCATTAATATAGGATTGTGAAGATCCCGCATAAGAAGCCCGGAAGTAGTGAATATACCGGCCCCTATCATATTAGCAATAACGATATTAGTCACAGGGAAAAGCCCAAGCCTGCGCTCTAATCTTTGGTCGGTTGTTTTCTTGAACATCTATGACTGCCTATAAATTTATCTTATATTAAACTGGATTAGGTTGGAAATGGCAAAAGGTAAATAAAAAAAAATATTCAATTTTCCTTGCTATTTTATGACTCAATATATAGAGTATAGATGAGGTTAACCTACTATATAGAGGTGTTGCTTAAAAATGCCGTTAAATCTTCCTTTGATGATCAAATAGAATAAAAAATGGCTATAGCGAAAATCACTAAAAGATTCACAAAGGAAAAGCCCATTATCGTCGTAGTTGACGATGATATCTCCCGTCTTGATATGTTTCAACGTGCTCTCAGTCAAGAATACTTGGTTTATACGACGACTGGAGGCATTGAAGCTTTCCGTCTCATTAAGAGCCTCAACACACTTCATGTCCTGGTTATTAACAATGACGGGACCCGTATTAATGGAGCAGAGATCCTCCAATTCGTCCGTGAGGACATTCCCCACCCTGAATCCATCATTAAAATCCTTATTACAAGCTCTCTTGATGACGAACCTATTCTTGATACAGCGAAAAACGGCCGGATCGACGCTCTCTTGGAAAAACCGGTGGCCCCTGAGTACCTTAAACGCAAGATTGCTTACCTACTCGCCAGACAATCGAAGGAAAAACGGGCAGGGATGCGAGTCAGTATTGAAAAGGCGACCCTGATTCAGATCGATGGGGAGTCAAACACGGAAATGGAGCTCGTCAATATCAGCGAGAGCGGCATGTTCCTGCGAACTCATTCTCTTTATCCCCATGGCGTGATTCTTCCCTTCAAAATCGCTCTCCCTGATGGGAAGGAATACCCCCTTTCGGGCCGAATTGTCCGCACCGATACCGATCAGGGCGGAGTTGGCCTAGCGTTCCTTACACTTGATGATAAGAGCCGGGTGGCCCTTATACAATCCTTTTCCGATCATGTCACTATGCGTGACCTAAACAAGCTCAAGGAGCGGTATCCTTTCCTGAAGACGGATGAAATGGTCCTTTTCAACGACACCCTAAAGATCGAATCCTTACTCCAGAAAGCCCTGAAGTCCAAGGTAGAGATTGCGACCATAAGGGCTCAGACGCAAACGGCTGAGAATCTTTCCTTTGCCGGAATTATGCCTTCTTTCTGCTGTGTACTCAAAGGAGATGGGCTAAACATCAAGTTTAAAACTTCCGACCTCATTTTTGTTTCATTTCAACTTGGCTATGCCACTTACAATTTCGAAACCATGGTCTATCGACTCTCCGCGGATGGGAAGCTGATGGACTGTCTTTTTCCGCGGGTCATGTTCTACTCAGAAAAACGAAACGAGAAAAGAAATAACAACTTTGGGGACGTCCGCATAGAGATCCCTCTCCCAGCACCCTTTAATAAAAGTATCAAAGGTCGAATTACCGATATCACCCCCAGCGGGGCAAGCTTTATTACTGATCGGGAAACCCCTGTGATGCTAAAAGGCACACCTCTCGAGAAGATTTGTATTCTTGAGGGTGACAATATCCTCTGGGAAGAGAAGGGAGAGGTCCGTTATGTATTATGGAATGGAGATAAACCATCTAGGCAGGTGAAATACGGTATCCAGTTCGGTATTGGCCGGATGGGCATCCAGGCTGTACAGGCTCCGGAAATCGACCCTAGTCATTCTGTTGAAGAGCATTCGGACCAAGAGAAAACCAAGCCTGTGATGATGCGAACCGTAGGCCTGAACAAATTGTCCAACAGAGCTCCCGAGATCATCCGACTGGAAAACCAGCGTGGAGAAGAGATTGTCGGCCTTTTAAACTCCTCATTACCATTGGATGGAAAACCGGTTCCGGTTGTTCTTATCCCTCCAGCTTTCGGAAAGACCAAGGAAACGCTATTTTGCTTGGCCCTGACGCTCATTGAGAATTTTTTCCTCTTAGGGAAACCCATAGCTGTCATCCGTTATGACGGGATCCGGAGAAAAGGAGAAAGCCACAAAGATCCAGAGGCCAGCGTGCCACCCTTTGAGATGCTTAATGCCAGCACTAGCCAGGGTGCCGATGATATCAAAGCTGTGCTGGATTGGTTGTATCTCAATCCGAAACTCAAGGCAAGTTCTGTTATCCTCATCAGTTTTTCTTTGTCCGCTTTGGAAGCACGCGTGGCCTTAAGGGATGAAACTTATCGCCGAAGGATAAACTACTGGATTTCCTGCATGGGAACATTGGAATTTCGGGATCTGATGAGCCGAATCAACTGCGGTCTGGACTTGCTCGAGCAATACCAGCTTGGCATCAATCTAGGGGTAAGACCGATTTTGGGCAATCTCATCAGTTGTGAATCATATGCGTCTGATGTCGTTGCAAATGCTGTAGCGACCATCGATCAAGCTAGGGAGGACATTCGCCATTATGATATCCCAATCACTTGGATTTATGGCGAGCACGACAAATGGATAAGGCCGGAATTCATTCGGGACATCATGAGCGTTCATGCCAGCGCCCCTCGCGAGGTCATTTCCGTATCGATCGGGCACAACGCCAGGACTTCTGATGAGGCTCTCCGCTTGTTCGGCACAGTCACCTCCCTAGTCCACCGGCACCTTTACCAGGGAATGATTCAACCATCCCTCCCCAATAAAAAGAATATGGAAATCATGCGCCGAGCTGAAAAGGACAGGCTCCCATCCCTAAATCTCAGAAATCGGAGGGACTACTGGCAGCGTTATTTGGTGGGTGAAAAAGACTTCATGGGTTTTGATATCATGGGTATGTCAGATGATTACCAAAAATTTATGCATGACCAGTTGCAGGCCTTAGAACTTAGGCCCGAAGACCGGCTGCTTGACTTAGGCGGCGGAACGGGAATTTTCGCTGAGCATTTTTTAGAGAATGGACAGTCACTCCCAGCTCACATCACTATTGCTGACCTGATTCCCGAGGCCCTGAAAAAGGCCTCCGAGAAGCTTGCTTCCCGTTCCAGAATCATGAAGAAACACATGAAGTTCGATCTCATGTGCCTTGATTTTGAGCTGAGCCGATTCCTTCCTGTGGAGCGTTTTCTGAATGGAGAGACCGCAAGTTTCAGAGAGCTGGCCGATAAGATTGAAAATTTGAACCTTGAGAGTGCCATTAAGATCCAGGATTCATATTCCCCGCTACTCCATCGTATTCTCAGAGGGCAGGCCATCAATCCAGCCCTTGACGACTGGTTGAAGGATCAGTTTGACCTGTACGAATACCAAACCATTGTTGACTTCAACCAGGTTGTCAGGTATATAAGGGGACTTGTAGAAGAGAAACCCTCTTTTCGAAAGCTCGCCTTTCCAGGAGAGCTGGAAGCAAATCTCCATCTTCCGGTCAAGCCGGGTTTTTATAATAAAATACTGATGAGTCTTGTTCTCTCCTATATCTTCAATCCCGTCGAGACCCTTTTTGAGGTCAAACGGATCATCAAGCCTGGAGGCCTACTTGTACTTTCAAGTATGCGTCCTGACACGGACTCCTCGGGCCTGTTCACAAAGCTCTTGGACAAAATCGAGGTTATGCCAGCTGAAGAGTTTTCGCCGAAATGGCCCAAGCCGCGGATCCTCGAATCCATGCGGTCCTTTCTTAACGACGCCCAGGCCCTGGTGGACCTTGAGGAGGCAGGGACTTTCGATTTCTTCGACCCGGAAAAGCTCGAAGGTTTGTTGGAAGAGTCGGGATGGGAAAGCATCCGGACTATTCCCACGTTCGGGGACCCTCCGCAAGGCTATATTATCGTGGCAAAGGTGAGGAAAACAAATGGCTAGAAAAGACCTTGCATTTGAAGAACGGCTTTATGACGAATATGATCTCAGAAGGAGAACGAGGATTATCATCATTCTAAGTGCAATCCTCTATCTCAGCTTCCTGGTTTTGGATGCAATCTACGCTGCCAAGTTTTTCCAGTTACTTCTTATTATTCGACTGATAGTTTTATTCGCCCATGGCGTTCTTTTCTTCTTGATAAGCCGTGTCCATACGAATTACGGTTATGTAAAACTTGCAATTGCCTTAACCATATTTGATGTAGCTGGCATCGCTATCATGATTCAGATCCTGGGTGGATTTATGACGATGTATGTTCAAGGGCTGTACCTCATCATCATGGGAATGGTCGTTGTTGTCCCTCTCGTTTTCCGGATAACCACAATCCTTTATATCATGATCTGGGCGAGCTATACCATTCCAGGCTTAATCAATATGCAAAGCGGAAACTTAGGATGGCGGGATGTTTTCACCAACTTCTTTTTTCTCTCGGCTATTGTAATCATTGGCATTTTTGGCTCATACATAATGGACAGCATCCGTCGCCGTGAGCTTAACAGCCGCACTCAGCTCGAAGAAACGTCGGCCCAGCTCCAGGAGTCGAACGCCAAGCTAAAAACTTTGGATGAACTAAAAACTCAGTTTTTTGCCAATGTCAATCATGAGCTGAGAACTCCTCTTACTCTTATGATGGCCCCTCTGGACCATTTGATAGCTGGCCAGATGGGGAAAATTTCAGTTAAAAATAAAAAAACACTATCAGCAATAAAACGGAATGGTTTTAAGCTGTTAAAACTAATAAACAATTTACTGGACCTGAGTAAGTTAGAAGAAGGGAAAATGCGGCTTAAAATTAAAACAATAGATTTTGTTGAATACATCAATTCTTTGCTTGCGTCGGTCAAACCTCTGGCAGATAACAAAAATATCAAGCTTTATTTTCAGCATCCTTCCCAAAAGCTGAAGATGTCGGTCGATCCTGATCAGTTTGAAAAAGTCGTTTTAAACCTGCTTTCAAATGCAATAAAATTTACCCCGGAAAACGGGAGGATAACGGTTTTTATTGAAGAGGATAAAAGCAAAACAACCCTGATTGTTGAAGATACAGGCAGGGGAATCCCTAACGATATGCTCAAGACCATATTCGACCGCTTTTCCCAGGTTGATGGTTCTTTATCACGATCCCATGAGGGAACCGGTATCGGTCTTTCTCTTGTCAATGAGATCGTTAAGGTTCATGGGGGCAAAGTCCATGCTGAGAGCAGACAAGGAAAAGGCGCAAAATTCATTGTTGACCTGAAAAAAGGAGACAAGCATTACCCGGCTTCAATTCTTGACCGCAGGATCGAAGACCGTCCTGGCACATTTAAGAAACGAGCAACTGACGAGGAGGATTTAAAAGTGCAGGATGTTGTTTCAGACTTTCGCAACCTCCAGTTAGTTGACTTGGAAAGAGTAGATGTTGACGAAAGTACTGTTGAGGTGGATAAAAGCCATGAGCATCTCATTTTGGCTATTGATGATAATCCTGAAGTGCTAAAACTGATGAAAATATTGCTCCAGGATGAATATGCTCTTGAGCTTAAATTGTCTGCTGAAGAAGGGATAAAGGTTATGAGGGAAAAGAAACCGGATCTTGTCTTGTGTGATGTGATGATGCCTGGTATGGATGGCCATGTTTTTTGTAGGAAAGTCAAAAGCGATGAGTGGCTGAAGCATATTCCAGTGCTCCTGGTGACAGCTCGGGCAGGTTCGGAGATGATGGTGCAGGGTATTGAGTCTGGGGCTGATGATTATATCGCCAAACCATTTGATTCTACCGAATTAAAAGCCAGGATTCGATCGCTTTTGCGGATAAGACAGACTGAGTCTGAGTTAAGCCTGGCCAACCAGAATTTAAAGATGTATAAAAAGGACCTGATCGAAAGGCAGCAGTCTCTTTTTGTGTCAATGATAAAATCTTTGGTCTCAGCAATTGATGCGAAGGATGAATATACCCGTCATCATTCGGCCCGGGTTACAGATCTATCACTTAAAATAGCTGAAAAAATGGATTTTAATAAGAAAGAATTAAAAAACCTCGAACTTGCTTCGCTGCTGCATGATGTTGGTAAGATCGCGATTCCGGAAAGCATTTTGAACAAGGGCAACAGTCTGACGGATGAGGAATATACCCTAATAAAAGAGCATCCTGCTAGAGGTGAGAGTATCTTAAAGCCAGTAGTAGAATTAATAGAAGTCTCTAGAATCGTCCGTGCTCATCATGAACGTTATGATGGGACAGGGTATCCTGATAGACTAAAGAGCCATGAGATTCCTGTGAGTGCTCGGATCATGGCACTTGCTGATACTTATGATTCTATGACTTCAGACCGGCCTTACCGGAAGGGAATGTCGCATAATTTTTCTGTTAAAGAAATTGTAAGCTTATCCGGCAAGCAGTTTGATCCAGAAGTAGTCGAGCATTTTATTGAAGTATCTAACGAATTACCCAGCGAAGAAGCTGGGGAAAAAGCAGGAAAAGCAGAAAAGGCAGTTAAAGCAGAGTAATTTATAGTTAAAATCTTACTGCCATACTGATAAGCTGTTCTTAATATCCCTAATTCATAATCCCGCTTTTCTTATCCCGCATCCTAACTTATATGTATAAAGTTATTCTTTTTCCAGTATTGTGAGGGATTTTTTTCTTCCCCATATCCACAGGCATTGTCTAGTTCCAGAATAATTTTGTTAAGCGAGCTGGACTTAAAGCCGATTAAGTTGCGTGCTGCATCATGCAGCCAGGATTCCGGCTTGTTATAAGGGCAGACATAAATACAAGTGTTGCAATCTGTTCCGTTTTCCTGCCAGTACTGATAACATTTGAAGGGGTCGATGGGCCACTTATAAACTCCGGGATTGTTAGAAAAAATTCGGCGTTCATATGTGCGAGGGCCTTCCATGATAGAGCCGCTGGGACAGTATTTTGCGCATTTTCCACATATTTCACAGAATTCAGTGACTCCGAAACTGATTGGACCATCCGGGATGAGGGGCATATCCGTAAATACTTTGCATATACGGAATCTGGAGCCGAATTTTGGTGTTATTAAGAGGCCGTTGCGTCCAAGTTCTCCCAGTCCTGCGTCTACAGCGATAGGTATGCTGAGTGATGTGTCGTTTCCCTGCGGTAAGGCCATGTATCCGAGGCCCCGTATAAATTGAGCTAGGGTTCCGGCTGTTACGGCCATGCGGGAATATCCGTTTCCGGTTGCAGCAGCAGCGATACAGGTAGGGGCAGCTTCAGATGCATCTATGTCCATTTCCAGCACCATGGCAATCACGTATTTACAGGATTTCGGGATAATGACCTGGTTATTTTCACTCAGCTTGACCGGTTCATCTGCGTCCTTTATAAAAATGTCGGCTTCGACCGGGCCTTGTTGGTCCTTCCGCTCCTGTCTTCGATAAAAAGCTTTTAAGTAAACCCAGCGTTCATCCAATTTGGCTACTCCCACCATAGAGGCGCCGTAGAAAAGAGCGGCTTTTTTTATGATATTCGTTACTTCCCTAGGGGGAAGATCGTCCGGCTTCCAGGCAGGTAGATCATAAAGTGCCTTTCCCGGCCGGCTTCTGCTTGAGGTCCACTTGTAGAAGCTATTGTTGTCTCCAGTCCATGATGCATGATTAAAGGAATAATCAAGCAGGGAATAGCCCGGATCTTTGTTTTTAATCCGCTGAAGTTCGGTTCCCTGGTATTGCTTTTCCATGTCCATGGTTTTCTGATCCCAGTGCGAACGGCTGAACATGGTATCTTTTTCCACAAAGCGTTTGTACTTGGATGTATCCACCTTGTAAACAGGATCGCCTTTGGAATTTCGTTTTACCAGGAAACTGCCATATTGTTCCCGGGATGATAAAAATTCTGTGTTATTTGCCCGGCTTACGATTTTTATAGCAGGAAGTGTTAGGCCAGCAAGACCTGTGGCCTTTAAAAATTCCCGTCTCCGCATTTTTTTCTTTTCTGTCATGAGATATACTCCTTATTAAAATCAGAAAAAGCAGGAAAAACCTGTTTTTCCTGGCTTACATCTGGTTTTACCTGATTGGCTCTCCTTCCTGATAAGCGGCAATGATTTCCGCTGGTATTTCAAATACTTTGCTCCATCCCCCATAACGTTCCAGAACCCTTGGTGAAGTTATGCCGCGTTTTTTTCCTCTTTCAATAAGATAAACCGAACGGTTAGGCCGGGTGCTGTTTTCAATAACAAGTAGTCCTTCAAAAGAACGGTCTATCATGGGGCCTTCTTCCATTTTGTTGAGTGTATCATATGGGACTTCATCCAGGTATTTCCAGGGATCTTTTCCTCTGTTTAGGTCATAATTAAAGCGGAAAATGCTCTCCAGGTTTTTAAAAGCATGAAGTATGTATTTGCCCGGCCCTTTTCTTTCTATCATATAGACGGATGCGTCTCTGGCTTTTACATATTTTTGATGCAGGTAAGCCAAGTTGTCAGGGGCAGGCCAGTATGAGAACTCATAATCCATGCGCTCAAGAGTTCTCTTTATATCTCTCATTTCATATGGTATGACCCCAGCCTTTTGCATTTCTTTGTTTAATTCGTCAAATGCATTGGTCAAAAAAATAAAGGCATTAAAAAGACTGGTCCTTAAATAGCCTGACCTGAAATAGCCTGATTGTTCTGAAGTCAGTTTGAGAAAAAGCCGGCAGGAAGAGGCAAAAGCTTCAGATTCAAAAAGCACAGCCTGTTCCTGATCAGATATTGTCTGGTTCCATCCTTTGAAGTGTTCATAATTGCTTTGTGCCAGTCGGGTAGCTTGCTGTTCCAGCCCTTGCGCGAGATTGGATAGCTGTGCTCTTCTGTCAGCAGTTACAGTATAAGTAATAAAAAGAACCATTAGAGAAACCAATATTATTTTTTTTGTTTGAGACATATGCACCTCCTTTATCTGATAAATAATACAAATAAAATGGTAAATAGTAAATGGAAACTGGATGATTTCTTCGTCTTTTGGTGTATCGACAAAAGGGGTGTATTTAGATCCTGCTTTTTCCAGGGCATTGGCAAAAAAGCCCTGCCAGATGAATAGAAATATAAACTGAAAAAGAGAGATGTGGGGTAATTATAATCGTATTACTTTGGTGGGTATTTTCCCACCTCAAAAGTTTTAGCGCTGTATTTTCCATCTGGAAGCACTGTGGGTAAGTTATACTGGGGATCGGTAAGCAGGGCATAGATATCCGGGTCTCCAGTCTTGACTTTTTCTCTAGTGGTGAATCGCCATTCTTGCTGAATTTCCTCAAGACGTCCAGGGAAATCCTGCCCTCCTAAGATGGAGGTAAGAGCCCAGTAGGTGTATTCTACCAGCTGGCATTCGTACCTGCAGGTCTTGTCATAATATGTGTACCAAGCGCCTTTAGGGTAAGTTTCTGGGACTTCCTCAAAATGACCGCCGCGTGCTTTATCCATTATTTTTGCCAGCTTACTTACTGCGGTCAAACCGAAAACTTCAGGGTAAGCCTTTGCCCAGCCAATGCCAGTTATAGGGTGAAGGATTTCTTCCAGAGAGGCATCGAATATTCCTTCGGAGGCTCCATTGGGATGGGTTTCATCAGCATAAAGGTCCTGGGCAGAGCCCTCCGGAAGACTGTTTCTGTCCATGGATTCGAATTCAGCATATGTCCCTGTCATGACTACGGCCATTTTTTTCTCTAAGAGGGCGTCAATGATCTTCTGATTGTCAGGCTCGCCGTCTTCGTCATTGTCCAAATACTCTGCCATTTCATTGGCGGCATGGAGCAGAATTTCATCGGGAACTGAGTCGGTGGCATAGATATGAAGGCCGAAAATTTCTACTTGCTTGGTAATAGAGGGAGATGAAACCTCAGCTAAGGCAGAATCAGCTATCAATTCTCCCTGGCTGTTCTGATTACCGGTGCTGCACCCGTAAAATATCAATCCCGTACAGATAAGACATAGAAGTAATAGTTTTTTCATTTTTTGCTCCTAAATAAAAGATGAACGATATTCATTATTATTGTTTATATCACAGCTATAAGTAAAGTTCAAAGCAAATTCAATTGACGTTTAAACACTAATCGAGAGGGATTGAACTAAAATGTAAAAAGCTATACCTGCGAGGGGTCAAGTCTTCCTATTCCACATTAGCTTCCAAGAAACTAATAAGAATATGCTAATGTGGAATAGGAAGACTTGACCCCTCACTGCTGTTTCTTCTTTCCTTCCTTTATTGTCTTTCCTGCTTAATATATGATATAAATTTAACAGGGTGGTGAATATAAGTAAGTGAAAAGTTTGATTAAAGGAGGCTTTTATGTTTAACCCATTAAAAAAAGCGTGTTTTGTTTCAGTGGTTGCTGTTATCTTTGCTGCAGGTATTATTTTTGCTGGAGAAGTTATTCAAACCCAGGAAAGCAGCCTCTGGGACGGAGTCGAGGTTGATTTATTAAGTGTTAACGTAAGAAACAATATTCTCACCGTAAAAATTAAATTTAGAAATGAAGGGGAAGAGAGCCAGAAAGTCAGTGCTTACTATGAAAGTTGTTATATCATGGATGAGACCAATCAGAAGAAATACTTTGTCCTTAAGGATTCTGACGGACAGTATATCGCAGGCCCAAAAGAAGGTGACCATAAGGGAGGATATTTTGAATTTAATGTAGAGCCCTCTAAGAGCAAAGGTATTTGGATGAAGTTCCCAGCTCCGGAAAACAGCCCGGAGACAATTTCCCTATCTATACCAGGTGTATTCCCCTTTGAAGAGGTAGAGCTGTAAAAATAGAGTATTCCATATGAAAAATTTAATATTAATTTTCTTGTTTTTGTTTTTGATTAGCTTTGTTTTCCCTCTCCAGACAGAAGTGGATGAAATAATAATCCCTGAAGATGCGCATGATAAGGCTATTGCAGCGCTTAAAAAGCTTGGGCCTGAAAGAGGCGCAAAGAAAATCAATTCTCACAAGGTTAAGATCGACTTTCGCATGATTGAAATTTTAGGGGTCATTCGTGGAATAGAAGCAAAAATTGAAAAGATCGAATCTGCCTTAAAAGATCTGAGTGCAAAAGAGACTGAAACTGAATTTCAGATTGAGCTTTCTGGAGATGTCCTTTTTGATTTTGATAAATGGGATATCCGTCCTGAAGCAGAAGAAGCCCTCAAAAATGTTGCTGAGGTTATCAATGCCAGTGAAAGCCCTAAAGTAAAGATCTCAGGCCACACCGACTCTAAAGGAGCAGAAGATTATAACCAGCAGTTGTCTGAAAAAAGGGCGGAATCAGTAAAAAATTGGTTGAGAGAGAATTCAGAAGTGGATCCGAAAATAATTGAGACTTCAGGTTATGGTGAGTCCAAACCTATAGAACCCAATACAAACCCTGACGGTTCTGACAATCCGGAAGCACGACAGAAAAATAGAAGAGTAGAAATAGTAGTAAAAAAGAAATAAGTTGATATATAGAAATTAGAAAATAGTATTTAGCCTGCAAAAAGAATAACCTTTATGTTCTAAATACAACTTGGCCGCAGGAAGCTTTTAAGATTACTGGAGTAAAAGCACAGAAAGGGACCAGCGTTTCTCTACTTGGTTACACAGGAGAGGTCAAATGGAAGCTCCTAAAGGATGGAATTTTGATCGAACCTCCGCCTGTTGATCCGGCAAAAACTCCCTGTCAATACGCCTGGGTATTTAAAATTAATAAATAATCCCCTTCTTGAATTTTTGAATTTTTGATTGAAATATAGCGGCTCTTATGGTATATAATAGCATTAATAATATATCAAAATATTTCCATACATCGACTTAATAATTACGATAAAATAAAAGAGAGTATAATCGGATAAACATCTGAAACATCTGAAGCATCTGGGGATAATGAAATAAGGAGAAATCATTATGGCAGAAAATCTCTATGTTACTGCTACGGAATCAAAAAGCGGAAAATCACTAATTTCTCTTGGGCTTATGGAAATGCTCCTTAGAAATCTGGATAAGGTGGCATTTTTCCGACCACTTATCAAGGTCGATTCAGCAGGTTTTATAAAAGACCATGACCTGAATCTGATCTCAGAGTACTACAAGTTGGATATTCCCTATGAAAAGATGTATGGCTATACTCGAGCGGAAGCCGGCAGTCTTATATCCCAGGGGAAATACCAAGAACTTTTAGAAGGAATCGTGGAAAAATATAATGAACTGGAACAGAAATGCGATTTTGTCCTGTGCGAGGGCACTGATTTTTCCGGTTCTACTTCAGCTTTTGAATTCGATATCAATGCGGATTTAGCCAATAACCTGGGCTGCCCTGTATTGCTTGTTGCCAATGGCTTTAATAGCACGGCTAAAGAGACCATTCAGGCAATCGAAATGTCCCTTGAATCCCTGGGCGAGAAAGGTTGTAATGTAGTCTGTACTATCGTCAATCGTACTGACCAGGGCGGCCGGATCGTCAAGGAGATGAAAGAGACAGGATTAGCTGCGGAACAGTTAGTCTATGCCTTTCCGGATGTAAAGATGTTGGCTAATCCCACTGTTGGTGAAATTGCCCACAGCTTAAATGCCAAGGTCCTTTACGGTGAGGAACAGTTGAACCGTCATGTTGAAAACTTCGGGGTGGCAGCCATGCAGTTGCGGAATTGTCTGAGTAGAATTGAAAACGGCGACCTCGTCATCACTCCGGGAGACCGGGCCGATATAATTGTTGCCTGTCTTTCTGCGCTTTCTTCCACTTCCATGCCTACCATTGCCGGGCTAATACTAACCGGGGGATTGCTGCCGGAGGAACCCATCAGAAAAATGATCGAGGGTTTTTCAAATATTGTCCCCATTCTTAGTGTAAAGGAAAATACTTTTGAAGCTGCCCGGGAAGTGGATAATGTGCATGCTGTTATTTCTCCAGACGACACCAGGAAATTGACTCAGGCTTTAGAGGTCTTTGAGAAGAATACAAACAGGGATGAGTTGCGGGAAAAAATTTTGCAGACAAAAATCTCTGTGGTCACACCAAAGATGTTTGAATACCAGCTTCTCCAACGTGCCCGTTTTCCCAAACAACATATTGTCCTTCCGGAAGGAGATGAAGAAAGGATTTTGCAGGCTGTTGAAATTCTAACCCGCCGTGAAGTTGTTGATTTGACCTTATTAGGCTCTGAAAATAAGATCAAGAACAAGATAAGTCAATTAGGGCTGCAGATGAATGGAATCAAAATAATTGAGGTGCAAAACTCCGACTTGTTTGATGAATATGCTAGGACTTATTATGAGCTAAGGAAGCAAAAGGGAATCACATTGGAAAATGCCCGGGATATTATGGAAGATCCCAGCTATTTTGGCACCATGATGGTGTATAAGGGGCAGGCTGATGGTATGGTTTCAGGCTCAATCCACACTACCCGCAATACTCTTAGGCCCTCATTTGAGTTTGTCAAAACCAAACCGGGTTTCAAAACCATTTCAAGTGTGTTTTTGATGTGCTTGGCTGACAGGGTGCTTGTCTATGGAGACTGTGCTGTAAATCCAGAGCCTGATGCGAGGCAGCTGGCAGAGATAGCTATCAGTTCAGCTCATACAGCAAAGACTTTTGGCATCGAACCGCGAGTGGCTATGCTGTCTTATTCGACCGGGGAGTCCGGTAAAGGCGAGATCGTAGAGAAAGTGCGCGAAGCTACCCGGATCGCAAAGGAGATTGCAGAAAAATCCTATCCAGACTTAAAGCTGGAAGGTCCGCTGCAATATGATGCTGCTTTTGATCCGGAAGTTGCCAAAACCAAGCTCCCAGACAGTGAAGTTGCCGGTAAAGCTACTGTCTATATTTTCCCTGATCTAAACACTGGCAATAATACTTATAAAGCTGTCCAGAGATCAGCTAATGCCGTAGCTATCGGGCCTGTGCTTCAAGGAATTAACCGTCCTGTCAATGATTTAAGCCGTGGATGTACAGTCCCCGACATTGTAAATACAGTTGCTATAACTGCAATTCAGTGCCAGACGGATAAAGGATAAGCGAAAATGAAAATTTTAGTCATCAATACAGGAAGTTCTTCTATTAAGTATCAGCTCTTTGATATGAACCGGAAAAAAGCTATGGTCACAGGGCTGGCTGAAAAAATCGGTGAGCATACCAGCATTCTTTCCCATAATATTGTAAATAGTAATGGAGATGCCCGCAAAAAAGTTGAAAATACTAAAATTCCTGACCACGCAAAAGGCTTAAAAAGGATAGTCGAGCTATTGGTTGACCCTGAGTGGGGAGTTATCAAGCATAAATCTGAGATCACAGCTGTCGGCCACCGGGTGGTTCATGGGGGAGAGTCCTTCAAGTCCTCCACTGTGATCGATGAACTGGTGATAAGGGCGATAAAGGAGAACATCCCTCTGGCTCCGCTGCATAATCCTCCAAACTTGAAAGGAATAGAAGTGGCGCAGTCGATTTTTCCCGATGCTCCCCAGGTTGCCGTCTTTGATACAGCTTTTCACCAGTCGATTCCACCTAAGGCATATCTTTATGCGCTTCCTTATAAGTTGTACACCAAAAACCGGGTGCGGCGTTATGGTTTTCACGGCACAAGCCATGCTTTTGTGGCAGAAACAGCTGCTGAGTATCTGAAAAAAATGTATACTAAGCTTAATCTGATAACTGTCCATCTTGGCAATGGCGCCAGTATGGCGGCAGTCAAAAACGGCAAGTGTGTAGATACTACAATGGGGCTTACTCCGCTTGAGGGTCTGGTAATGGGAACCAGGTCAGGTGATATCGATCCTGCGCTTCCTTTTTTTTTAGCAGACAATCTGAATATGTCGCTTAAAGACATAGACCGGCTTTTAAATAAGGAAAGCGGGATGAAGGGGCTCTGCGGTATTAATGACATGCGGGAGGTCGAAGAAAGGGCGGAAGCCGGTGATAAAAGATGCATAACAGCTCTTGAAGTCTATGCCTACAGGATCAAAAAATATATCGGAGCATATTATGCTGCTCTGGGAAAACTGGATGCAGTGATTTTTACAGCCGGTGTCGGAGAAAACTCTTCTTTTATCCGCAGTCTTTGCTGCTCAGGCCTGGAAGAGCTGGGAATATCTATCGATAAACAAAAGAATGAGCAGCAGTGCAGAGATATACGGGAAATAAATATTTCCGGGGGGAAAGTAAAGGTCCTGGTAATACCTACAAATGAAGAAAAGAGGATCGCTCAGGAAACAGAGCGGATAATAAATAGAAAGTAGGGTGAGAAAGTGGGATTAGGGATTATTGCATTCCTACGGGAATCAGTGTAAGATACTGAATAATTTTGCTGATGAAAAAGGTAAGCTTTAAATTATTCGAGGGCTTGATTTTTTTACTGGTACTTCTTATTTTCCCGCGATATGTACAGGCGCAGAGTTATATTACCTTTAGCCGGGAGCTACAGGCGATTATAGAAAGCGAGCTGTTTAGAATCGGCCCTTTCAGGATCGACCCGGCTTTTATGCTGAGTGATGTGGGATATGATGGGAATGTCTATTACCAGAGAGAAGGGGATGAACCGGTTACAGACTATACAGCTACTTTTTCGCTGCCTGTCAGGGTCAGTGTCCTTGTGCGGGATTATCTGATCCTTTCCTTAAGCGAAACCCCCTCATATGTATATTATATGGAACAGAGTAGGGAGCGGAGGTGGAACAATATTTTTTTACCGGAGTTTAAGCTTCTGCTTTTTCGCCGGTTTGTACTGTCGGGCAGATACAGCGGTAGCAATCGTAGGCGCAGGTCTCACAGTGAATTTGATGCCCGGATTAATGTAGTGCGCAAAGAGTACAGCGGTAGTTTTTTTTATGAGACCCAGCGCGCGACCTCTTTGGGAGTTACTGCTTCGTCAGGAAATATGGTGTTTGAAGATTATACTTTACCGGGACAGGATATTCCTATTTCCGAAATATTAAACCGGAGAGAGCAGATAATAAGCGGTGAGTTTTATTATCAGATTTTTCCAAACAGTTTCTTTTTTTTAAGAGGGGGGTATACTGATTATAAGTTCGAAAACCTTGCTTCACAGGATAGAAACTCCTTCTCATATCAGGCATCTACAGGTTTACGTTTTCCGCTTTTAGGGCGAATAAGAGGAACGTTTGAGCTGGGTTATAAAAAACTTTTTCCCCGAGAAGAAGGAAGGGATGGATTTTCCGGGTTATTCGGAAATACAAGCCTTGAATGGAGAATGCAACGGTTTACTCTGCGCGGACGGTTTGGCAGAGACACCCGTTTTTCTTACTGGACAGATAGCATGTATTATATAGATAACAATATCGGAGGTGGTGTTTCATTTTATCTGACTAGGTTTTTGCGAATAGATTACAACCTATTATATCAGGAAGGGGATTATCCCGGATTGTTTTCAGAAAGGCAGCCGGATGGAAGTATGAAAGAGTTCAAGCGTAAGGATATTTACAAAACTCATACTATGGGGATAGTGTTCCGGATATTTAGGGATGTTGGACTTGGTGTGAATATTAATTTCTGGGACCGTTCATCGAATTATCATATTGTGGAGAGGGACAGGTTTTTTGTGGGGGGGTATTTGACGTATGATTTTTAATCGCGTGATTGAACGATTATATATAGCTTATTCAAAGGAATAAATAATGGCAAAAAACATTGCAGTAATCGGTTGCGGCTACTGGGGAAAAAACCTTGTCCGTAACTTTAAAGAATTAAACTCCCTTTATGCCATCTGTGACTCAGATCCCAAAACTCTTTCCTTCTTCAGGCAAAAATACCCTGACTCAACCCAATATGATAGCTACACTACCGTCCTTGCTAATCCTATAATAAAAGCTGTAGTCATTGCGACTCCTGCTATCACCCACTACAAACATGTCAAAGATGCACTTAATGCAGACAAGGATGTCTTTGTTGAAAAACCCCTTTCTCTCCATTATCAAGAAGGTGAAGAACTGGTTGCTCTTGCCAAAGAGAAAAATAAAATCCTCCTGGTCGGCCACATTCTCGAATACCACCCTGCCATAGTAAAAATAAAAGAACTCATAAACAAAGGAGATCTCGGCAAAATCCAGTATATCTATTCAAATCGCCTCAACCTTGGCAAATTCCGCAACGAAGAAAACATACTCTGGTCGTTTGCCCCCCATGATATATCTGTTATCCTTACTCTCCTTAATGAGATGCCCTCAGAACTATCTGCCCACGGCGGCAACTATCTCAATCAAAACGTCTCTGATGTTACAATCACTAACTTGAAATTCCCCTCAGGCACTAAAGCCCATATCTTTGTCTCATGGCTTCATCCCTACAAAGAGCAGAAGCTCATTATAATCGGTGACAAAAAAATGGTAATGTTTAATGATATTCATCCTAAAAATAAACTTTTCTCTTACAGCCATAAGATCGATTGGATAGATCGTGTCCCAATTCCACGGCCGGAAGAGGCAGACCCGATTTCTATTGAAAATACCGAGCCATTAAAAGCGGAATGTTTGCATTTCCTTGAATGTATCGCCTCTCGCAAGGCACCACGCACAGATGGTCGCTCCGGCCTTCGCGTACTTAAAATCCTCCAGACGTGCCAGGAATCGCTTGAAAAGGACGGGAAACTTCTGCCTCTTAAAAAAAATGAGAAAAAGAAGTACTTCATCCATCGAAGCTCATATATAGACGACAATGTCAAAATAGGCGAAGGTACTAAAATCTGGCATTTTTGCCATATACTCAAAAACACTTCTCTTGGAAAATGTTGTAGCCTGGGCCAGAATGTCGTAGCAGGCCCAAATGCCGTAATCGGGAATAATGTTAAAATCCAGAACAATGTTTCAATCTATGATGGTGTTGTCCTTGAAGATGATGTATTCTGTGGCCCTTCCATGGTATTTACCAATGTCATAAATCCCCGCTCCCACTGGCCCCGCAAAGAGAAATACCAGATGACCCTGGTAAAAAAAGGTGCCTCCTTAGGCGCCAATTCCACTATTGTCTGTGGTCACACTATCGGCCGCTATGCTTTTATTGGCGCAGGCGCTCTGGTGAATAAAGATATCCCTGATTATGCACTTGTCTATGGCATTCCTGCACGTATCCAGGGTTGGATGTGCTATTGCGGCCTAAAGCTTGAACTCTCAAATTCCCCAGATTCGCACGAAAGTGTAAAGTGTAAGAATTGCGAGAGGAAGTACGAAAAGAAAGGACTTTCAGTCTCAGAAAAATAAACAGAAAACATCACATATCTATTACTCTGTATAGGTAAACGTCACGGATGAGGGAGAGGCTGTCATCCCGGAAATATCATCACTGAGATTATTTATTGTTATCTGACTTGTATTACCATTACTGCAGGAACTGCAGGTTACTTTAAGCTTGACTATGGCTATAGTCCCGCTGCTGCCGATTGATATGGGATTAGCTGCCAGTCGAGCACCACCAATAATTATAGTTCCACCAGTATCATTACCGCCCATATACCCCCAGCTCACGGTCAAAGTGCCTGAAGTGACACTTTGAAATGCAAACATAGTGGTGTCAAAATGCATTTCTATGCCAAAGGTGCTTATCTGGGAGGTATTTCCCTTGACAGAGATGGGAATGGTTACTGTAGTCCCAGTAGGCCCTGAAGAAGGGCTTAGAGAAATTCCTACTTTATTATCGGTTGGAACACTGCTTGCAGTAATAGTAAGAGTAACATTGACGGTCTGAGGGCTGTTGGAAGCTTCAGGGTCAGTAACAGTGATAGTGGCTGAGTAAGAGCCTGCACTCAGTCCGCTTATATTTGCGGAAATAGTATGTTTTCTTGCTGCTGCTTCAGTTTGGCCGGTGTTAGGGCTTACAGACAGCCAGTTTGTATTCCAATCTATTGAATAATTAAGGGTGCTTTCACCGCTGTTGCTTACATACATATAAGCTGGGGATGGATTTGAGTCTCCCTGGGAGGCTTGAAATGTGATGTTTTTAGGGTTGATTGCGATTTCCGGGGTTGATTTTTCACTTATTGTAAGATTGACTTTTACTTTTTGAGGACTATTAGTAGCATTAGGATCAGAGACGAGGATATTCCCGTTATAAGTTCCGGTAGCCAAGCCGGCAATTTGCACTGAGACGCTGACTTTTTTCTGCTGGTCCTTTGAAGTGTCGCTGGAGGGATTTACTGAGATCCAGGATACATCGGGTTTGACTGAAAATTGCAAGGTGCTGCTTCCGGTGTTTAGTATATAGATTTCTTTTTGGGCAGGATCTGCCCCTCCTGATTGGGCATTGAAACTAAGATTAGTAGGGGTTACCTGGATTTCTGGATGTGCTTCCTCAACCTCAGATATGATCAAGCTGATGTTGACCTCCTGAGGACTATTAGTAGCATCAGGGTCAGAGACGAGGATCTTCCCGTTATAAGTTCCGGTAGCCAAGCCGGCAATTTGCACTGAGACGCTGACTTTTTTCTGCTGGTCCTTTGAAGTGCCGCTGGAGGGATTTACTGAGATCCAGGATGCATTGGGTTTGACTGAAAATTGCAAGGTATCGCTTCCGGTGTTTAGTATAGAGATTTCTTTTTGGGCAGGATCTGCCCCTCCTGATTGGGCATTGAATCTAAGATTAGTAGGGGTAACCTGAATTTCAGGATACGCTTCCCCAACCTCAGATATGGTAAAGCTGATGTTGACCTCCTGAGGACTATTAGTAGCATTAGGATCAGAGACGAGGATATTCCCATTATAAGTTCCGGTAGCCATGCCGGCAGTTTGTACTGAGACTCTGACTTTTTTTTGTTGGCCCTTTGATGTGCCGCTGGAGGGATTTACTGAGATCCAGGATGCATCGGGTTCGACTGAAAATTGCAAGGTATCGCTTCCGGTGTTTAGTATATAGATTTCTTTTTGGGCAGGATCTGCCCCTCCTGATTGGGCATTGAAATTAAGATTAGTAGGGGTTACCTGAATTTCAGGATGCGCTTCCCCAGCCTCAGATATGGTCAAGCTGATGTTGACCTCCTGAGGATTTTTAGTAGTATCAAGGTCAGAGATGAGGATATTCCCGTTATAAGTTCCGGTAGCCAAGCCGGCAATTTGTACTGAGACGCTGACTTTTTTTTGTTGGTCCTTTGATGTGCCGCTGGAGGGATTTACTGAGATCCAGGATGCATCGGGTTCGACTGTAAATTGCAAAGTGCCGCTTCCGGTGTTTAGTATAGAGATTTTTTTTTGGGCAGGATCTGCCCCTCCTGATTGGGCATGGAAACTAAGATTAGTAGGGGTTACCTGAATTTCAGGGGGCGATTCCCCAGACAAAGTCAATCTGACATTTACTTTTTGAGGGCTGTTGTATGCTCCAGAGCTTGATACTGTAATAACTGCAGTATAAGCTTCTTCTTTAGGTGTGAGGCTGTTTTTATTAACTGAAACTGTGTGTTCTTTTATCTGGCCTGTGGATGTGCTGCTTGTTTCTGAGACAGTTAACCAGTCAGCATCATCGGATATAGAGTAGTTTAGAGCTCCCTGTCCGGTGTTTTTTAGTTTAAGGGTTTGAGCTAGGGGATTTGGCCCGGTCTCAGAGGCGACAAATGATATATTAAATACATCCAACCATATCACAGGTTTGGTCATGTCTTGGATAGATGGTGTTGTGGGATTTTTATTACAGCTAAAAGAGAGGGCTATTATAAGTAACAAGATGGAAAAAACGAACAATTTTTCATATTTACTGCACATTTAACTTCCTTATTTAAAAAATATTTGATAATCGAATCGATTTATAATGGTGAATATAAGATGTAGTTTGACCATTCTAAATATTTAGTCGGTCTTTTTGTAAATGTGTAAGGGGGATATTTTATAATCTTTATCACCCCTAAAGGTGAAGGAAATTGCTCTTATTGTTTATTTAAGGAATTTTCCTTTTGGAAAGTACCAAAATAATTGATCTGAGAATAGTTATGGATTATCTAATTGTCAGTGGAATTGCTATTAAAAATAGTACTCAATTCGTTCCAAGCATAATCAGTAAGGCTAATAAATTCTAGGCCAACGTCATAAAGAGCATCAATATCTGGAGGAAGTTCTTTTATCCAGACAACCCGGACATTTGCGGTAATGCTTTGTTTGCTAGGAAGGAAAATTTCGATTTCGAATCGATTATTTTTCTCAAGAAGTTCATCACTGAAAATCCGCATCCCAGCAAGACTAATGTCGGAAATCTGCCTTTTTCTGCTGAAAATTCTCGGGTTGCGGTAATATACTGGAGCATCAATGCGATAAAAGCGACGTCTTTCATCTTTGTTTTTATCTGATGTCTTCATAATGACTCACATTAATTTATACATAAAATTTATATTTGTCAATGAAGGAAAATATATCTTGTGATAACAAAGCAATAGTGTCCCCATCAACTGCTAAGCTAAAATGTCCCCTTCGGAAAGGAGGTGGGCATGAAGGAGATAATTACATTGAGTATGGAAGAGATTCATAGGTTAAAAATTTT
>Ga0114922_10001094_pt1 | contig 25768 bp, 21 predicted proteins | sample AartaG_FD_100975 | JGI IMG/M metagenome (GOLD analysis project Ga0114922, IMG submission 100975) | Deep subsurface microbial communities from Aarhus Bay to uncover new lineages of life (NeLLi) - Aarhus_00045 metaG | ecosystem: Environmental > Aquatic > Marine > Oceanic > Sediment | place... | reverse complement strand
GAACTCGTGGCGGGCCTTCCGATTCCGGATGGTCGGCGCTTTTCCCCCGGCCTTCTCTGCCACCAATTCTCCTGAAGCCACACAACGGACGGACGGGACGCAGACAAACTAGAAGGGAGTGGATTGGCCCGCCACCGGAGTGGCGTGGAATCAGGCGGAATCGAAAGCTTCACGCTGCTGCCGCATGGCCCGGCGGAAGGCGTACACCTTCGCCACCTCGCCGCCGAGAACGAACGCGATCGCCACGTAGTAGAAAGAAACGACCAGGACCACGAGCGTCGCGAACGCAAAGAAGAACCGCGAAAAGTCGGCCACATCCGACAGGTACCAACCGAGGGCGGCCTTCAGAAGCTCGAATCCGATCGAGGCCACCAGGGCGGCGATCGCCGCCGTTCTCCATCTCAGGTTCGTGGCAGGGACGAACTTGTAGATCAGCAAGTACATCAGGAAGATGGCGGCGAACGCCGTTGCGTATCCCAGGACCTGCACCGGCGGACCCGTCGCGACGGGCAGCTGCTCGATCCATTCGCGGCTCAGTGTGAGGAATGTCGTCGTGATGGCCACGTTCGCCGTGAGCAGGAAAGTAGCGATCATCACCAGCTTCACGTCCATGATCTTCGACCTCAGGATTCCCGGGCCCTCCCTCAGATCAAAAACGGAGTCGAGGGCCGTGCGAAGGGATCCAAACAGCCGCGTAGAGAACCACACGAACAGGACGGCACTGATGAATCCGAGCGACTTCGAAATCTCGACTACGTCTACCAGTTGAGCCACGACCTCCTGCTCGACCTCCCTGGACACGGGAAGCAGGGAGCCGATCCAATCGAGAACGACGCTGCGCGGGGCATCCATCTGGGGGGCGAGGATTGTACCGGCGACCGCCAGAAGCAGCGCCAGGAAAGGAATCGCGGCGAGCATGATGCTGAACGTCAGCCCGGACGCGAGAAAGAAGATGTCGTCCGAAGCGGCCTGGTCGTACACTTCGCGTACGAATTCCAGGCCACCCCGAAACCCACTGCCGAATCCGGGTACCCGCCTCGGACCGCTCCCGATCGGCTGCACAGTCTCCGGCAGAGGTCAGTCCTCGAGCGCCTCTTTGACTGCTTCCTTTACATCTCTCGCAGCCTTCTTCACCTCTTCGACATCGACTTCGGCGGTGTCCGCCAGTTCATCGATGCTCTTCCGGTACGAGTCCTTCGACTCGGCTACCCTCTTCTCCAGGTCCTGGCGGGCTTTTTGGGCCGCTTCGCGCCCCGCCTTAACAGCTTCTTCCGCCTGAAATTTGCGGTGCTTCACGTCGCCGCGCGCGAGTTCGATCCGCTCTCCGACTTCCTCCCTGACACGGTCGTACCGCTCTTCGACCTCTGACCGGAGCTGGCCGAACCGGCTGTCCGCATCTTCACGCAACCGGAGAAGCCCATCGCGGATTTCCTGCTTCGTCTCTTCACCAGTACGGGGGGTGTAAAGAAGAGCGACCAGCGCTCCGGCGATCGCGCCGCCGAGAAAGGCCCCGAGGCCCGATCCCCGCTTCTCCACGATCACGTACGGTGTCTCGTCTCTACCGTCACTCATCGTAATTGCTCCTTCCGGATGCCCGCGGTTGAATCAGATCATTAATCTAGACCCCCGGGCGGACTCATTCAATCGGATGTCTTCTCTACGACCCGGTCGTAGGCCTCGGCGTCCCAACGCGGGCGATCATCCTGGGTCGCTACCTCGTATCCGAGGTAGAACAACAGCCTCCCGATCCGCGCCATCTTGTCGTAGCCGATCTTGTCCGCGTGATCGGAGGGACGATGATAGTCCTCGTGCGTCCCGTTGAAGAAGAACAGGATCGGTACGCCCAGCCGCGCGAAGTTGTAGTGATCGGATCGCGAGTAGAACCCTTCTTCCGGCCAGATGTCGTCGATCACCGCCATGTCGAGTTCGGGATGGTCGGCGGCGATATCCTCGACGAGCGGACCGAGCGAAGACTCTTCCTTACCGATCGCGACGATCGTGTCAGGCCAGTTCCTGCCGATCATATCGAGGTTCAGGTTGGCGACGGTCTGGTCCATCGGGAAGGTCGGATGCTCCGCGTACCAGCCCGATCCGAGCAGCCCCTTCTCCTCCCCGCTCACGGTCATGAACACCAGCGACCGGCGTGTTGGCTCCGGCAGTGAGGCGAATGCTTGTGCAAGTTCAATGATCGTCACGGTGCCCGACGCATCGTCGTCGGCGCCGTTGAAGATCGAGTCCCCGTCGACCGGACTTCCGACACCGACATGATCCATGTGCGCCGTGAAGACAATGAACTCATCCTTGAGCAGCGGATCCGAACCCTCGATCCAGCCGATGGTGTTCGGCGCCTCGACGACGTCGACCCGGGCTTCGGAGCGCAGGGTCGCCGACCAGCCGTCGGCCCCCGATCCATCCTGCAGCGAGGCAGCGAGACCTGCCGGAAGCGATGAAATCGCCACAAACGCCGCTGGTGAAGACTCGTCGTCCACTTCCCCGACCCGCGTCTGGTCTCCGCTCAAGTACCCCTTCAACTGGGAGAAGAAATTCTCCGGAATATCCAGCACCACCAGGACGCCGGCGGGCTCCTGGTCGCCGAGCTTTTCCTTGAGACCGCCTCCCAGCACGGATCGGATATTGGCGGCCGTCAGCAACACCGTGACGACCCGACCGTTCACATCACCGAAGTCGGATTCCATGTTCGCGAACTCGAGCTCGCCCTCACCTTCGGCCAGCTTCGCGTCGTGGAGCATGAAGAACTCTTCTCCATAGACCAGCTCGATCTCTCCGTCCGGACCATCGAGGATCAGCCGATGAGCCGCGGCCGGCGCCGCCTTGATCGAAGACAGCGGGTATAACTGGAGGTAGGAGTCCCCGTTTCCAGGCGCCAGACCGAACTCGGCGAAACGATCCGCCACGTACTGCGCGGTCTCCATCAACTCCGGGCTGGGGGTGTCACGGCCCCGCATCGAGTCGTCGGCGATCACGCCCATGTGCTGCTTCATGTCCACGACACTGATCGTCGCTGCGGCGGTCGTGACTTCCGGTGGCGGCGGCGCAGCCATCTGGGCGGAAACCGTCGGCGCGCTCACGAGGAGCAGCGCTGCTGCCCGACCCCACATTCCAAAGCCCGTCCTGATCATGCCTGTGTCTCCTTATTTCGTTGGCCGCAGCGTATCCCATCCGGGCCGCGGACCCGGAACACGCGCGCGATCCGGGTGTGTACTCCGGAGCGCCGCCGGTGTTGCCCGCCGGCAGACCGATACTCGCCCGTAGTCGCTCGGAACGCATAGGCCTTGATGACGGCACTGAATCATACAACACCGGGAGCCCCGAAATAGCTGCGACCGACCCGGTGAGCGTGCCGGGGTCCGGAACCCGACCGGATCTCGCGGATCCGCGCGCCCTGTCCGATCTCGGACGACTCGAGCTCGTGGCCCGGGGCGTCGTGGAAGGCTTCCTGATCGGACTTCACCGATCCCCGCATCGGGGCTTTTCCGTCGAGTTTGCTGAGAATCGACCTTACTACGCGGGGGACGACATCCGATTCCTGGATTGGCGGATGTACGCCAGATCGGACCGGTGGTATCTCAAGCAGTTCGAAGAAGAAACGAACCTCAGGGCATACCTGGTGCTGGATTCAAGCCAATCGATGAACTGGTCGTCCGATCCGATTCGCAGGGTGTCCAAGTTGGAGTATGCTCGACTACTGGCTGCATCGTTATCCAACCTCCTGCTGCGCCAGGGAGATGCGGCCGGCCTCGTAGCATTCGATGATCGGATTCGAGCGCACGTGTCGCCGCGCGCTTCCCGCCGACATCTCGCGACACTGCTGCGCGAACTCGTCGCCCTCGAAGGGCACGGGCAGAGTGAGGCCGGGTCGGCGTTGAAGGATGTGGCCATCCGGCTCCGCAGGCGGGGCTTGATCGTGCTGATGTCGGATCTACTGGTGGACCCGGCCGGAACTCGCAGGGCGCTGCATTTTCTCCGTCACCGGGGGCACGAGGTTCTCGTGTTCCACATCATGGATCCTGGCGAACGCGAGTTGCCGGCGTCGGGCGATGCGATCTACTTCGATCCCGAATCCGGCGATGAACTGAGGACCAGTTCCGCAGCCCTGCGTGGCGAGTACGCCGACGCCGTCGACAGGGCCGTTGCCGAATGGCGCCGCGAGTGTCGGAAGATGGGTGCTGATTACCACCTGTTGACCACGGATACACCCTTGAATCCAGGCCTCGGTCAATACCTGGAGAAGCGTGCCCGCCTGGCATGAGCGTCCTATATCCATGGGCCCTCGCACTTGCCGCGCTCGCTGCCGTCCCTCTTCTTCTGCACCTCGTGAGACGGGAAACGAGGCGCAGGGTCCCGTTCCCCGCCCTGCGGTATCTGCAAAGCGCGGAACGTCTGAATGCTCGATCGATGCGCATTCGAGACTGGCTGCTTGCTCTCGTCCGCGTTGCAGTCGTGGTCCTTCTCGCTGGCGCTGCCAGCCGGCCCCTCGTCGGCCGCGGAGAAGCCGGCAGTCATCCACCAACGGACCTGATTCTCGTGCTGGACAACACCGCGAGCATGGTTCGACTGTCAGGGGAATCGGCGCTGCTCGATGTCGCCAGATCTGCGGCCAACGTCACCCTGGAGCACATGGGTCCCGAAGACCGAGTGTGGTTGGCGACACCGGTAGATGGGATGGCGGTCACGGGAGGGACGGCGGTAGAGGCCGCGCGGGCTCTCGAATCGATCCGTGGATCGGACGCGAGCGGATCCATGCCCGAAGCGATCGAACTGGCAGTCTCGGCCGTTCCTGGCGTTGAAGGCCGGGTGAGGGAACTCCAGGTGCTGACAGACCTCCAGGGCGGGTCGTTCTCCGGAACAGTCCGACCGGGGGACGGGATTTCCGTGCGGGTCCTCCAGCTCATTCCCGATGTTGTGCCAAACGGCGCGGTGACGGCGGTCGATATCGGACCGTCGACACCTGTCCCGCCAGGATCGGCGGTGACCGTGACGGCCCGGCTCACCGCGTGGCCCGCCGGAAGCGGTCCGGGTCTTTCCGTGGATAGTCAGTCTCCAGCTGAAGTCGACGCCCGGCTTCTGCTTGATGGCCGTACGGCGGGCGTCCAGACCGCTGCCTGGGGATCCGACGTGGTATTCTCGATCCCGTCACCGACTCCGGGCTCGCACGTCGTGCGGGTGGAGATCGACCCATCGGGCTTGCGAGCAGACGACGGCAGGCAGACCGGGGTCCGGGTAGCCGACGCGGCCCGTGTCGCGATTCACCGTGGCGCCGGCTCGGAAGCCGACTTTCTCGAGCGTGCGCTCGAGACTCTCGAAGCGGACGGTCGGATAGACCTTTCGACGGCGGGCCCGATCGACGTCGCGATCCTGGTGGGGCCGGGAGCCAGCGGGCGCTTGCAGCCGCGCCAGGCAGGACGGGAACCGTCAATCGTGCTCATTCCGCCATTGGACGTGCTGGCCCTTCCGGCGTTCAACCAGGAGCTTTCCTCGCTCGGTGTCCCCTGGCGCGCCGAACTGGATCCACAAGCAGGCGCATTGCGGATCGATGGACGGGAGGTACCCGGGCTGAGCGACCAGTTCGTCAGCCGGCGTTACAGTCTGCGCGCGATCCAGGCACCCGGGTCGCCTGCGGACTCGATTCTTCTCAGGACTTCCGATGGAGAGCCCTGGGCGGCGCGAGGAGAAATCAACGGATTCGCCACCTACGTCCTGCTCGGCTCCCCGCTGCATCCGGACGCTACTGGACTCCCCGTCAGTGTCGCGATGGTCGACTTCGTCGATGTACTCGTGAACCGTTGGGTGCGCCCGGGGGATCCACCCGGCAGCCGTCAGGCAGGAGAGCTCCTCACTCTACCGCCACGGGCAGACTCGCTGGCCGGCCCGTCGGGTCGAGCGGAGCGAGTGGAAGGCGGGGCACCCTGGCGACCCCGTCTCGCAGGCAGCTGGCGGCTGGCCTTGCGAACCGAGGACGGAACCGAGTCCCGATTCATCGGAGTGAACGTCGCGGCATCCGAGTCGGATCCGGCACCGATTGGAACTGACGATCTGAGCCGGGTGATCGAGTCCGACGGTCTTCGCATCGTACGATCAGCTGCGGAGTGGGAAGACGCGATATTCGCGCGGCGGCGCGGGCGTGACCTGCGCCCGGCCCTTGTGGCGATCATGCTGCTGGCGCTGGTAATCGAGGCGGTTCTGGCTGCTCCCCGGAGATCACGGACTTCGGCCACAACAGAGGCTCGCGCGTGATCTTCGACAGCTTCCGGAAGCACCTGACCGGCCTCGAGGCCGCGGGAAGACTGCCTGGGGAAGCAGGCCCCCTGCGCGTGGAAGGCTGTCCGGGGGCCGGTCCGGCGCTCCTGGCTGCGGCACTTCTGGAACGGGGCAGCCCTGCCGTCGTCCTCGTGGTCGACAGCCCGTCTCTGGCCGAGGCTGCCCTGACGGACCTCGCGACCGGCGCGGGGATGAACGACGCCCGTCTCCTCCCTCAGAGAGAGACTCTGCCGTTCGAGGATAGTGACCCGCATGTCGAGATTACGAGCCAGCGTGCCGATGCGTTCTCCGCCCTGCTGTCAGGCAGGACTCGGCTCGTAGTCACGACCGCGCGCGGCCTGGTCGAACGGAGCCCGGTAGCGGTCCAGGGTGAGGAATTCGCGATCTCGCTCCGCGCGGGAGACACCTGGAGCCGATCGGCCCTGGCCGACCGGCTGCGGCGAATGGGATTCGAGTCTGCCGGGTCGGTTCAGGAACTGGGCGAGTTCGCCGTCCGGGGCGGAATCGTGGACGTGTTCCCGTTCGGAGTGGATCGTCCGTTCCGAATCGAACTCTGGGACGACGCAATCGCGTCCATCCGGAGCTTCGATCTCCTGTCGCAGCGGTCGGTGGAGAGGCACGAGGAAGCGGCGATCCTGCCGGTGTCGCTCAACCCCGAACTGTTCGACGCGGTTGAGGCAGAATGGGAGAGACGCTGCCTGCTCGAACTGCTGCCAGACGGCGCCATCGTCGTCGAGGTGGGTGACTCGGCATCGGGAAGGCGCCGTGAGCGACTGTGGGACGAGGTTCGGGAAGCCTGGGGTGATGATGCTCCCGGTGGCAGGCGTTCGGCTGAAGACCTGGTCATGCCCCCGAGCGCGGCAGACGGGAAGTTCGCGACCCTGACCCGCGTTCGCGTGGAGCCGACGGACGCCGTTTCGTTACCGTCGGAGACCCGGGTCGATCTGGGACTGGCGCCGCACCCGGCGATCGACCGCAAGATGGAACACCTCGTGGCAGCCGTGCAGGAGGCACGACTTCGCGGCGAGCGATCGCTCATTCTGTGCGACAATCAGGGCCAGCTCGAGCGGCTGGAGGAGATCCTCCAGGACCTTGCGGGGCCGACGATCCTGCAGTCGGTGAGGCTTGCGCTCGGAACCCTCAGCGGCGGTTTCCGGATCCCGGGGCCCGAGCCCCTGCTGGTCCTTACCGACCACGAAATCTTCCAGCGATCTCACAGGCCCCGACGCGGGCGCAACCTGCACGGAGTTGCATCACTCGAATCGATCGCCTCCCTGACTGCGGGAGAATACGTCGTCCACATGGATCACGGGATCGGGCGATACGCAGGCCTCGAGCGGGTAACCGTCGGCGAGGAAACGATCGAGACCCTGAAGATCGAGTATGCGGACGGTGAGATTTTGCGCCTTCCCCACTATCGGATCGATCTGATCGAGAAATGGACAGGACTGGCCGACGGCGACGATCCCGTGAAACCGCCGCCGGTTCACAAGCTTGGAGGGAAGCGCTGGAAACAGCTTCGCACCAGGACAGAAGCCGAGATCCGCGCCATGGCGACGGAGCTTCTCGAACTGTACGCCCATCGACAGGTAAGTGAGGGACATGCGTTTCCAGCGGACACCCGGTGGCAACGGGAATTGGAATCGGGGTTCCTCTACGAAGATACACCCGATCAGCGCAGTGCATGGGATGACGTCCGCAATGACATGATGTCCCCGATCATCATGGATCGCCTGATCTGTGGCGACGTGGGCTACGGCAAGACCGAGATCGCGATCCGGGCCGCGTTCAAGGCGGTCCAGGACGGACGACAGGTGGCGATCCTGGCGCCCACCACGATTCTCGCCGAGCAGCATCTGCACACCTTTCGTGAGAGGCTCGCCGGATTTCCGGTCACCGTCGAGGCGCTGTCCCGTCTGCGAACGGCAGCGGAACAGTCGAGCGTGCTCGACCGTCTGGTCGCGGGGAAAATCGATGTGCTGGTGGGCACCCACCGGCTGCTCTCTCCCGATGTTCGATTCCAGGATCTCGGGCTACTGGTGGTCGACGAGGAACAGCGCTTCGGGGTCAGACACAAGGAACGTCTGAAGGAGCTGAAGCGGACCGTAGACGTTCTGACGCTGACGGCGACTCCGATTCCCCGAACCCTGCAGCTCGCGCTGGGAGGGATGCGGGACATGTCCCTGATCGAGACTGCGCCGCGTGACCGGATGCCGGTGATCACTCACGTCATGCCGTGGAGCGACGGAATCCTGCAGGACGCGATCCGCCGGGAAATGGATAGATCGGGCCAGGTATTCGTCGTGCACGATCGGATCGAGACGATCGGCGCTATCGCCCAGCGCGTGCAGGAGCTGGCACCGGACGCAAGTATCGCCATCGCGCACGGCCGGATGCCGGAGCGTGAACTCGAGCAGGTGATGGATCGCCTGCTGGATCGACGGATAGACGTGCTCGTCTCAACATCGATCATCGAGAACGGACTCGATGTTCCGACCGCAAACACCATGATCGTGCATCGGTCCGATCGTTTCGGCCTGGCACAGTTGTACCAGCTGCGTGGCCGGGTCGGACGATCTCATCACCGAGCCTACTGCTACCTTCTTCTCCCACAGGCGGCGACTCCTGATGCCGTGCAGCGGCTGCGCATTCTCGAGCACCATACCGAACTCGGTTCGGGGTATCGCGTAGCACTTAAGGACCTGCAGCTTCGTGGAGCGGGCAACCTGCTGGGGGGCGCCCAATCGGGATTTGCCCATGCCGTTGGTTTCGATACCTACCAGAGGTTGCTTCAACGAGCGGTGAAGAGGCTCAGGGGAGAGGTCGTCGACGAGAAGAGGACTCCCGCCCAGGTCTCGGTCGAAGGAGAGGCGCTGCTGCCGGACGACTACATTGCGGGCTCCGACCAGAAGCTGCACCTGTACCGCCGGCTGGCCCGGACGGAGCACAGAGCGGAAATCGACGCCCTTCGAGCCGAGCTCGAGGATCGCTTCGGACCCGTGCCCGCCGCTGCCGATCGGTGGCTCGAAGCTGCCCGGCTCAAGCTCCTGGCGGGCGAGCTCGGAATCGAATGGATCGCGGTATCGGATCGGACGGCCCGGCTTAATTTCCGTTCTGACGCCGTTCCGCGGCTTGCGAGATTGAGCCAGGCGTTTGGCGACAGACAGATCACAGTTGAAGTACGCCGGACTCAGCCGTTATCCTTACGGCTTGTCCGCGCCGGGGTGGAGCCGCTCCCTCCGACGCTGGTCGAGGCCCTGGAATTGTTGGCAACCGATCCGGTCGCCTGACGAACGAAACACGATCGAACCTGATTGGATACACGAAGCGCATGAAACGAACTAACGCGATTCAACTGCTGGGCGTGCTCCTGCTTGCCAGTCTTTCGGTGTCGTGCCGGGAGGTCGACGATGCCCTGACCGCTCACTCCCGACCAGCCGCGAGCGTCGTGGGTGTTGACCTGGGAACGCACTCCCTCGGGCGGCTCATGGCCCAGTCACCGATTCCTGACTCGGGTCTGAATGCCGGCATTGCCAGGCAGGTGGCGCAATTGTGGGCGGACTACGTGATTCTCGCCAGCATATATGCGCATCCGGACACGACGCAGTCGATCGACTTCACTCCCCTGCTCGAAGAGGGGCGGTATTTTGCCAATATGGCGGTCGAGCGCTACCGGGACAGCGTTCTCAATCAGAATGCCGACCCCACGGAGGAGGAAGTCCGGGCGTACTTCGACACTCGAAAGCCCTTTACGCGCCTCGATCTTCGGAGGATCGTCATCCCGGTACCGGCCGATGCATCTGAGGAGGTCCGGGACAGTTTGTACGAAGCAGCGTCCATCCTTCGTGAACGACTGGCAGGAGGCGCTGACTTCGTGGAAGTAGCGCGAGAGAGGAGCGCTGACCCCCCGGCGAATCGAGGCGACGTGATGTCATTCCAGGGACACGAGTCCGTACCGGAAGTCGCGGACAGCACCCTGTTCACGATGCGGCCGGGTGAAATCAGTCCGGTGTTCGCGACCAACGAGGCGATGCTCATCTACCGCGTGGAGCAGGTCCGGACGCCAGAATACGACCAGGCGCGCCAGATGACGTTCGATCGAATGGTCGAAGATCGCTCGAGCGAAAGTCAGGCCCGGACCGTGGACTCGTTGCTCGCCGCGGCACAGCGGGCCGTGCCTGAAGGGGCCGCGGCCGCCGCTCTGAGGATCGCCTCTGAGGAGGGGATGGCCGAAGGAGCGATCTCCGCCTCTACGCCGTTGGTGAGATTCGCCGGCGGTTCGCTCACGGCGGGCGAGTTGCGACGGCTGTTCCGCGTGCGACCTGAGCTCAGAGACGGCTTCGCCCTCGCGTCCGTACCCGAGGTCGAGACATATCTGCTGGAACTGGCGGCCGACGAGGTGATCGTGGAGGCAGCCGAAGCGAGCGGTTTCGCTGCGAGCGAAACCGAACGTATGGGACTGGAAGCCGCCATGGCTGCACAACTTGCCAGTGTTGCCACCACCTACAGCATCAGTCATGCATTCGTGACGGACCCTTCGTTCCGCATCGATCTCGCGAGCGAGTCCTTCTTGCGGGGCGTACTCCAGGCACAGCGGCCTGTACCGTGGCTTACCGAATTCCGCTACGTGCTCGACCCGGAGTATCCGGCGGTTATCTACGAGCGGGGGGCCGAGACGGCAGCTCGACTCGCCATGGATCTCCGTCAGTCGTCGAGCCAGGATCCGGCGGCGGATTCGGCAGCGGGTTCGGAAGGGCAGGATGATCCGGCAGATCACGATGACCGGTCAGAGTCCGGGGACGCTGACCCGGAGCACGTAGGTTGATCCCTCTATTTTCGAGGAGGTGGCGACTGAGCTTCTTTGGGGCCGCGGCGGTTCTTGTCGGGCTTGCCACCAGCGCCACCAGCGCCGCCGTCGCACAGGAGCCGGCCGGCCAGACTCCGCCTTCGCAGGCCTCGGACTCGGTTGAAGTCGTTGACCGGATCGTTGCAGTCGTGGGCGACACGGCGATCCTCTACACGGAGATCCTGGAATCCCTGCTGCAGATCAAGGCGGAGGGAGCGGACATTCCAGATCCAGGAACTCCTGCGTTCGATTCGGTCGCGCGACTCTCTACCGAGCAGCTCGTGGACCAGCTCATTCTTCTCCATGCGGCCAAACAGACCGAGTTGCGGGTTCCGCCCGAGATGCTCGATGGCGAGACAGACCGTCGCTTTCAGGAGATCCGAAACGGATTTCCCAACGCCACCGCTTTTCAGGAGGCGGTGCAGAGTTCTGGCAGGACTCTGGTTCAGTACAGGCAATTCCTGCGCAGCCAGGTCAGGGCTCAGATCCTGATCGACCAGTTCGTGCGCCAGAGCCGGGAGAGCATGCCTCCCGTGGTGGTAACCGAGGAAGAAATCCAGGCCTGGTACAACGAGAATCTCGAAGGACAGACGAGACCTGCCAGCGTCAGCTTCGAGCAGATCGTGGTCGAGCCTGAACCTGGACAGGCAGCCCTGGACAGTGCCCGGGCGGAGGCGGAACAGGCGCTCGCGGAACTGCGCAACGGGGCGGACTTCGAGGTCGTAGCCCGAAGTTACTCTGACGACATGTCGAATCGGGAGACAGGCGGCGATCTCGGGTGGGTCCGCCGCAGTCAGCTGGTTCCGGCCTTTGCCCAGGCGGCATGGGCTGCGCGAACTGGACTTCCGATTGGTCCCGTGTTGACGCGATTCGGCTATCACATCATCCAGGTCGAAAACACCAGGGGCGGTGAGAGGAAGATCCGTCATATCCTGATTCGACCGGAGATGGGACCTGCAGACGTCGAGCGGGCTCGCGAGCTTTCCGACGCCCTCGCCGACAGCGTCAGGGAAGGATCTTCAGTAATCGATTTTGCGGAGCGCTACGGAGTCAAGGAAATCCCGGTCAGGGTTCCCGAGATTCCGTACGATGAGCTGGAGGAGCGGCTTGGCTCTGTGTACGCCCAGGCCCTGGCCGACCCGATCCCGGGGGCGGTCACCGGACCGTTCGAGAATACGACATTGGTTCCCGACCGACCCGTATTCGTTGTTCTTCGGGTCACCGAGTACAAGCAACAGGGAGCATGGGACCTCGAAGAAATCCGCGAACAGGTTCGCGATCAGCTGGCCTTCCAGAAGGGCTATGAGCGGTTCGTGGATGAGCTTCGCAAGGATACTTACGTCGATTTGCGCTTCTGACCTTTCTTGCCAGGCATTGAGACCGTGACCAACCGTCGCCCCGGTCCGCCGGTTGTGGGAATCACGCTTGGAGACCCGAGGGGAATCGGGCCCGAGGTCGTCGACGCTGCGCTCGCCGCTGGTGCCGGGGCCGACCGCGCGCGCTTCGTCATTATCGGACCGGACGGGCTTGTCCCGGTTTCGGGCGCAGAGCGGGTCGATTCCTGGGCGTTGGAGTTCGACGGTATCGGGAAGTGGACAGGAAGCGGCCGTACCGAAGCTGGGAAACTCTCCGCGGCTGCAATCGAGCGCGGCGTCGAGCTTGCGCTGGGTGGGCGAATCGATGGACTCGTCACGGCACCCATCTCCAAGGAAGCAATCTCCGCGGCTGGATATCCGTTCCCCGGTCACACGGAGTTCCTGCGGGATCGGACCGGGGTACCCGATGTCACGATGGTGATGGCTGCAGAACGGACTCCGCTCGGCGGTCCGTTGAGACTGGCACTCGCCACCGTTCACGTACCGCTGAGATCAGTCCCCGATCTGATCACGGAAGAACTGCTGATCCGGCGGGCTACGATCGCGGCGCGTGGCCTGCGGGATTGGTGGGGGATCGACCGTCCGCGCCTTGCCTTCGCCGGACTCAACCCCCACGCTTCGGAGGGGGGGCTGTTCGGCGACGAGGAGGAGCGCGTGTTTCGACCGGCCATTCAGCGCCTGGTTGACGAAGAGGAGATCGAGGCGAGCGGTCCGTTCCCGGCTGATACTATATTCCGCCGCTGCATCGCCGGCGAAGTGGATCTCGTCGTCGTGCCGTATCACGACGTAGGACTCGCTGTGTTGAAGACTCTCGCGCCCGAAGCCGGTATCAACGTGACCACGGGGCTCCCGTTTCCGCGCACCTCACCGGATCACGGAACGGCTTTCGATATCGCGGGACGTGGAATCGCCGATCCACGCTCGATGGCTGCCGCCATTGAAGCCTGCATCGACTTCTGTGAGCGACATCGCGGACTGACGGAGAGCGCATGATCCAGTTCCGTTCCGTGACCAAGCACTTCGACCGGTCTGATCCGGCCCTTTCAGACGTGTCGTTTCACGTCCGCAAGGGAGAATTCGTGTTTCTCACGGGCCCGTCGGGCGCGGGAAAGACGACGATTCTGCGGCTCATTCACATGCAGATGATGCCGACTGAAGGGGAGGTTCGAGTCTCGAAATTCAGTTCGCGCAAGATGAAGCGGCGTGAAGTCCCTGAGCTCAGGCGGCGAGTCGGCTATGTATTCCAGGACTTCCGCCTGCTCGAGGGTCTCACCGCTGCCGAGAACGTCGCGTTCGTGCTGGAGTGCACTGGCACACCAAAAGCTAAGAGCGAGCCGCGGGTTCAGCGTCTGCTCGGCCAGGTCGGTCTGATCTCTCGCGCCCGGTCACTGCCGAGAGAGCTCTCGGGTGGAGAACAGCAGAGAGTAGTAATTGCCAGGGCCCTGGCGACAGAACCAATCGTTCTACTCGCGGACGAGCCGACCGGCAACCTGGATGAGCGTGCCACGGCCGGCGTGTTCGACCTGTTCAGGACGATCAACGCATCGGGCACATCGGTCATCATGGCGACACATGACGCGGAGCTGATCCGCAGACACCCGTCGATTCGCGTCATTGAACTGGAAGCGGGAGCGGTCGTGTTCGATTCCCGCGGCTCGGAATCCGCACCGCACGCGGCACCACGGTCTGTCCGGCCCGAATCCGCCCCAGGCCGGGCAGTAGAATGAGGAGCGTGCGAGAGGCGACCCAGGGGATTCGCCGGGCTCCTCTGCTCAGCGGACTCTCGATCACCGCGATCGGTCTCAGCCTGTTCATCATCGGGCTGTTCGCGCTTACCGCTCACAACATCGACGAGGCACTCGTCGGCGTGGAGTCGCGCGTCGAAGTCGTCGCCTACCTCGAGGAGGGCACGTCCGAGGAAGTCGTGTCCGTGGCTATCAGTGAGATCGGCGGATTCCCGGAGGTGGAGGAGATTCACTTCGTCTCGAAGGTCGAGGCCCTGTACGATGCGTCGCGGGAATTGACGGAGTTTTCGGATGTGTTTTCGGATCTCGAGGTGAATCCTCTGCCGGCTTCCTTCGAGATCCGGCTGCGCGAGGGATCCCGAACGCCGGAAGACGTCGAGCGCGTCGCCGAGCGGCTGCGCGGATACGATTTCGTCGAGGAAGTCAGGTACGGCCGGGAGTGGGTAGACAAGGTCTACGCTCTCCGGCGAATCGCGGGGGGCGCGGCGCTGGCGCTCGGCGGGAGCTTCGCACTGGGCGCGATCCTGCTCATCGGAATCGCGGTTCGGATGGCGGTTCTTGCCCGCAGCCGAGAGATCTCGATAATGCAGATCGTGGGAGCGACTGATTCCTACATCAGGCGACCCTTTCTCATCGAGGGACTGCTGACCGGACTCGCCGGCGGGTTGCTTGCGCTAGGGTTGACCTGGCTCGTCCATGCTTCGGTCGATCGAACCCTGCTGTCACTCTCGTGGCTCCCGGACCTGTGGGTCGCGCTCGGACTCATTCTGGCGGCGCTGCTGGGTGTGGTCGCGGCCGGTCGTGCCGTGCGTAGAGAGATCCGCAGAATAGAGGCACTCTGACGTGAACCGGCGGATCGATTCCAGGGTCCGCGTGTTTCGTCGGCTCGCGCTGCCCGTCTCACGTCTGTCTCTCGGTCAAGCCGGTCGGCTGGCCGTCTCCGCCGGGGTCTTGGCCTTCCTCGCCCTTCCCCACCCCGCCGTCGCACAGGAGGAAATCCGCGAGCGCATCCGGGAAAGCCAGACAAGGTTGGAGCAGATCCGCCGTGAACGTCAGGAACTGTCACGCGAGGCAGGTCAGCTTCGAGGCCAGGTTCACAACGTCTCAGAAGAGATCCGCAATATCGAGGCGCAGATCGGATCGACATCGAGTCTCCTCGCTGAACTGGATCTTCAGATCGCCGCGTACGGGGAGCAGGTGGATATATCGACCCGCGACATGCTTCACACGCGCGATGAACTCGACCTCCGGCGGACGGAACTCGAAGAGCGCCTGCGAGAGATCTACCAGCGCGGTCAGCTGCACGCATTTCAGGTCCTGTTCGAGGCACGATCCTTCGGCGAGCTGTTGAGTCGATACAAGTACCTCCACCTCGTTGCGCGCTACGATCGGTTGCTCGTCGGTCAGGTACGAGAGCTCGAGGAGAAGCTGTCCGAGCAGCGAGAACAACTGGCGAGCGAGTATGCACGCCTCAGTGCACTCCGCATGGAGAAGGAAAGGGAGATTGGCGATCTGGAGCGTCTGGAAGGGCAGCGACAGCGGCGGCTGACGAACGTCCAGGCCCGGGTCTCGCAGACGGAGACGCGTCTGTCCGATCTCGAGGCGGAGGAACAGAGACTGGGAAGTCTGCTGGCCGAGCTCGATCGGGCTCGCCGTGAAGCCGAACGCGTGGCGGGAACGACGCGCAGTTCGTCGCTGCGAACCTCGGACCTCGGACAGTTGAACTGGCCGGTCGAAGGGGAGATCGTCTACCGGTTCGGCGATCGAAGGCCGGATGTCGCCGACACGTGGAAGGGGCTGGGAATCGGCGCACCGCGCGGCACCACGGTCCGCTCCGTCGAGTCCGGAGAAATCGCCTGGGCCGGGTCTCGTGGGCTCCTGGGACAGACGGTGATCATCGATCACGGGGGTGGATACTGGTCCGGGTATCTGTATCTGCAGGATGTTCGGGTCGGTGTCGGAGATCGGGTCACATCGGGGACCGTGATCGGTCACGTGGGAGGCGACGAAGAATCGCCGCAGGGTACCCACATCGAGTTTCAGATCTACGAGCCGGATTCCCGGGGCGACCCGAGGCAAGTCGATCCTGTCCGCTGGCTCAGGGGGCGCTCTTGAGCCTGAGACCGGTGTATGGTCATGAGGAACTTCGCCGGCGCCTGCTGGAAAGCGCTTCAGCGGGGCGGTTGCCACAATCCCTGCTGTTCACAGGACCCGAGGGCGCTGGGAAGCAGCGGCTCGCGCTGTGGCTCGGCAGTTCTCTGTTGTGCACGGCTGACGCCGTGGAGCGACCCTGTGGTCGGTGCCGGTCCTGCCATCTCGCCGACGACCTGCAGCACCCCGACATTCACTGGTTCTTTCCAGTGCAGTCTCCCAAGGGAAGCCTTACGCCCGAGAAGCGGAGAGAGAAGCTCGAAGAGGCTCGACTGGAAGTGCTCGCCTCCCGCCGCGACAACCCGCTGCAGTCGGTAGAGCCAGACCGCTCGACGGCTCTTTATCTCCCGGTGGTCGAGGAAATCCGGTCGCGCGCGTCCCGTCGGCCCGCCATGTCCAGCGGCACCGTGTTCGTGATTGGAGACGCAGAGAGAATGGTGCCCCAGGCCTCGAGCCCTGAAGCGGCAAACGCCTTTCTCAAGCTGCTCGAGGAACCGCCACCGGACACCGTGTTCGTCCTCACCTCCAGTCGTCCGGGGCTATTGCTCCCAACGATCTGGTCACGAGTGCTGTCGGTCCGGGTCACGCCCGTAGACACGAACACTACCGCCCGATTCCTGGAACAGGAAACAGGCCTGGCGCCAGCCCGCGCTCAGGAGGTCGCACACCGGTCCGGCGGCCGGATCGGGGCCGCGTTGAGACTGGCGGAGGCAACTGAGGATCCTCGTGAGCCGGCGACCAGATTCGTACAGGCGGCAATCGCCAATCGGCCCAGCGAGCGTTGGGCGCAGTCTGCGGCGTTTGCGCCGGCTGGAGCTCGGGGCGGATTCAGCGACATGCTGGATATGGTTGAAGCGGTGTTGCGCGATTGCATCACCATTGCGGTTGATTCAGGCTCTTCGGCGGTCGATCCGGACCTGGTTGACCGATTGTCAGAACTGCGGACGATCGATCCGAAACGTTGGATTTCTGCGGTTTCCCACGTGGACCAGGCCAGAGACGCGGCGCTTGGAAATGGGAATCCCCAGGTCATTGCGGCGGTTCTTCTGTCTCGATTGGCTCGGGAGTTGCGACCCGTTGGCTCCGACCGGCCGGAACGGCTCCGACCGGCGAGGGTAAGTGGCGCCTCGTGAATGACTACGACCGGTTTCCGCACCTTGATGAATCCGGCCGCGCCAGGATGGTCGATGTCGGAGCGAAGGATGTGACGCGTCGGCGGGCGCTGGCCGAGGGATCGATTCGGATGGACCCGGAGACGCTGCAGGCCATCCTGGACCGGGACGTAGAAAAGGGAGATGTGCTGGCCGTAGCCCGAATCGCCGCGGTAGGAGGTGCAAAACGGGCATCGGATATCGTGCCACTCTGCCATCCTCTGCCGCTCGACGGTGTGACGGTGGAGATCGAGGTGGTCGATGAGCTTCCAGGCCTTCGCCTCACGGCGGAGACGACCACGGAAGCACGAACCGGGGTCGAGATGGAAGCGCTGTGTGCGGTGACTGCGGGACTCCTCGCGGTGTACGACATGTGCAAGAGCATGGACCGGGCGATGGAGCTCGGAGCGGTTCGCCTGCTGGAGAAGGAAGGCGGGCGTAGCGGCATGTGGCGTCGGGGAGAACCGGACTCTCGACGGCACGGAGGAGAGAAGGATTCTTGATATCCGGAAGAGGACGGACCGATGGAACTGGATTCGACAAATGAAGCATTTGATTCCCCGGCGAGTGATCCCGGGCCGAGTCGGCCACGGCGGAATCACTGGTCGCAGAGCATAGCAACAGGAGTCGGGTCTGTAGGCATCTTCGTCGCAATCGGCGCGGCGGCCTGGCTCGGTTGGATCTCGCCCAGGATCGAGGCGCTCGAAACGGCTCGACTGGAGGCGGCGGATCGCTATCTCGATACCGAGAGCAATCTCGCGGCCATGCAGCACGAGCTATCTCGACTCCGCTCGATCATGGCCTACTCCGAGGCATACCGGATCCCCTCTGACCTCGCGGGGGCGATCCATCGTGCCGCGGTGCTGGAAGACGTGGATCCCGATCTCGCTTTCCGACTCGTGCAGACGGAGTCTGGATTCCGCCAGCGGGCCACGAGCCCGCTGGGCGCAATCGGGTATACGCAGATCCTTCCGAGCACGGCGGCCTGGCTCGAACCTGGAATCAAGGAAGGCCGATTGTACGATCGCGACACGAATCTCCGACTCGGTCTTCGATACATGCGGCAACTGCTCGATCGCTACGATTCCGATCCGCGCCTCGCGCTGCTCGCGTACAATCGCGGCCCGGCCGTCGTGAGGGCACGCCTCGCGCGGGGAGAGGATCCTGGAAACGGTTTCGCTGACAGAGTCCTGGGGGCCGCGGAGTAGCACGACCTCACACCCGTTCACGATTCACATTGAGTTCAGCACAGTCATGGCCAGAGACACAGAACTGCTCGCTCGCATAGAGTCGCACGACGCCGTCGTCGGCATCATCGGGCTCGGATACGTGGGACTCCCTCTCGCCGTCGCATTTGCCGAGGCGGGCTTCAGAACTCTGGGGTTCGACGTCAAGCCTGAAGTGATCGACGGGTTGAACGCCGGCCGATCACACATCACCGATGTGACATCCAAACGACTCTCGAAGCTCACGGGCGATGGCCCGTTCGAGGCGACGCTCGATTTCGATCGACTCGGCGAAGCCGACGCGGTCGTGATCTGCGTTCCGACCCCGTTGTCGAAGACGGATGATCCGGACCTGTCCTACGTGGTAGCGGCGGCGGAGGCCGTCCGCTCGACCTTGAGACCCGGGCAGCTCGTGGTACTCGAGTCCACGACCTATCCGGGAACGACGAGGGAAATCGTCCAGCCCATGCTCGAGGAGACCGGTCTCATCGCCGGAGAGGATTTCTTCCTGTCGTTCAGTCCTGAGCGGGTAGATCCGGCCAATCCAGTCTGGCACATCGAGAACACACCGAAGATCGTGGGCGGTCTGACACCGACCTGTCACCGACTGACGACGGCCCTGTACGGAGAGGTGATCGACGAAGTCGTCGAGGTCTCATCCCCTGAGGCAGCCGAACTGGCCAAGCTGCTCGAGAACACCTTCCGGGCCGTGAATATCGGAATGGTCAACGAAATGGCCGTCGTGGCCGACAGGCTCGGGATCGACATCTGGGAGGTGATCGAGGCCGCCGCGACCAAACCCTACGGATTCATGAAGTTCTTTCCCGGTCCCGGCCTCGGGGGACATTGCATTCCGGTCGACCCGATCTTTCTCGCCTGGAAGATGAAGACGCTGCAGTACCGAACGCGCTTCATCGAACTGGCGGCTGAAGTCAACGGGGAAATGCCGCGCTGGGTGGTCGAGCGAACCGCAGAAGCGTTGAACGACGCGCGCAAACCCCTGAACGGCAGTGACGTCCTGGTCCTTGGTGTGTCGTACAAGCCTGATGTCGATGACGTACGGGAAAGTCCCGCGCTCGATATCATCAAGATTCTGATGCAGCGTGGCGCGAACGTCGAGTTCCACGACCCGTTCGTGAACGTGCTCGAGATTGATGGTGAGCTGGAGCACTCGGTCGAGTTGACGGCTGAGCGGCTGGAGCGCGCCGATGCGGTCGTGATCACGACCGATCATTCGAGCGTGGACTATGGGTTTGTGGGGAGTCAGGCAGCCATCATCGTGGACCCGCGGAACGCGATGAGGGAAGCCTGCGATGCCATTGTCTATCCGATTGCCGGTCCGCCTCGCGCTTCCGGATCATCATTGGCAGGCAAGTCCTGACGGTTCAGCGACCGAGGCTCGGCACGGCTTCCTCGCGCTGAATTCCCTGTCGGAGAGGAATACGGCGCGCCAGGCGCCATGAGACGGAAGCAAGGTGTACGATCGGGGAACCCGTGACGCGAGCTACGGGTTCTGCATGACCTAATGCCGACAGCATCCCCTCCGGCCCGTGAAACGACGGCACCACCGTCCAGGCACGACCTATTTCGTGCGGGAAGTGTGCATCGCTGCTGGCAGCGGGCACCCGATCTGCTTCGACCGCTGACCGTTCGGCCTGCCGATTCCAGCGTCCCCAGAATGCCCTCGAGTTGAACACCTCGACGATGTCAGCGAGAGCGACCGACCGCCGTGCGTGCCGACCGGGACGGAAGAGGTAGGCCCAGGGATGCGGTGCGTAGACGAGGCCACCCTGGTCCCGAATGCGCTCCACCACCGACTCGATCGGCAGCCCCTCGGGAATTCTGTCGCTCAGGAATAGCCCGATCAACTCAGTGCGACATCGGCAGCGGATTTCTTCACCGACAATGACGCGTTCCGGATCGAGTGCCTGGGCACGCAGCGCACCCTCGATCTCGCCGTGGTCTGTAACCGCGATCCGGTCGACACCCACTTCCGCCGCGCGTTCAATCAACTGCGCCGGGGTGGTCCTCGCGTCAGGGGAATAGCTGGTGTGAGAATGGAGGTCGATCCTCAGACAACCGCTCATCGCCGTCCCATCACCGACCCACGGTCAGACGATCGCCAGGGTGAATCACGGATGACGAGAGGTTGTTCAGCGTCATGAGTTCGCCCGTGCTCACACCGTGGGCCCGCGCGATCGTCCACAGCGAGTCACCGCTGCGGACTGTCACGGTCTTCGAGCCATCCGCCGCCAGCGTGGCGGGCGCTGGAGCCGGAGCGGAACTCGCGAGCCGGGCCGTGGCCTTGCCGGAGCGCGGGATGATCAGCTTCTGGCCGATCTGGAGCCGTTTCGGGTTCACATTGTTGTTGGTGGCTCGAATCGCCGTGACCGATACGCCGTACCGCTCCGCGATATGCGACAGGGTCTGCCCCCGCGTTACGACGTGTTCGAGCCATGTCACCCGCTCCGATGGCGGGACCTGGGCATACGCTGCCACGAACGTGGCTGCCCGCCCTTTCGGTACACGGACTTCGGCGGCACCATCGGGCGGAGTAACGCGCCGCGGATACTGCGGATTCAGGCGCCGGATTTCATCCTCCGACGTGCCCGCAGCCTCGGCGAGCACATCGAAACTGGTCGCGTCCGGCACGTCGACGACATCAAACTCCATCGGCGCGGCACGCTCCACATCGGCGAACCCGTACGTTTCGGGATTCTTTGCGATCATCGTAGCGGCGATGAGCTTGGGTACGTAGTTGCGTGTCTCGCTCCGCAACACCCTGGCGTCCGCCAGGTCCCAGAAATCTGACGATCCGGTCTTCTTGATGCCCCGGGACACCCGTCCGGAACCCGCGTTGTAGGCGGCGGCAGCCAGATACCAGGAACCGAATTGCTCGTACAGGTCCCCGAGGTGAGCAACGGCTGCATCAGTGGCCTTGAAAGGGTCCCGCCGTTCATCCAGCCAGTAGCCGATTTCCAGGTCGTAACGACGACCCGTTCCCTTGATGAACTGCCACAGGCCGACCGCGTGGGCCCGGCTGTAGGCGTTCGGGTTCATGCCGCTCTCGATCATCGCGAGGTAGAGCAGGTCTTCCGGCATTTCTGCGTCGCGCAGGCGCTGCCGGATCATGTCCTCGTAAGCCCCGGAACGTTCCAGATAGATTCGGAATCGCGTGCGCCCTGCTCCGGTCGTGAAGAACTCAATCCAGCGTTCGACGTGCTCATTCGTCTCGAGCGGGATCTCGTAGCTGGTGCTGGCGACCGGGCCGCTGGACAGACCCAGCGGGTCACTGCCAAACAGGTGGTAGAACTCTCGCCGGCTGACTTCGTCGAGCTCGAGCACATCATCCTGGAACCCCGGCGATTCCTCCACCTGCCACCCGTCGAGGCTCTCCGAAACGATCTCTGCCATGGTCACCGGTGGATCTCGCGGAACGGCCTGGCCGTCGCTGAGCGACGCCACGGGCGACACTTCGGGACCGGACTTGCCGGAACACGCCACCAGCACGAGAAACGGCAGGAACGCGCCGGTCCGGGCCGTACGAATGAACGAGCGTCTGCGCCCGACACGACCAGTCTCGATGCCGAATTCCATCAAACCGCGCCTCCTGTGGGGACCTTAAAGGCCCTACAACCGATAGTTGGGAGCCTCGCGCGTAATGACCACGTCGTGCGGATGTGACTCCCGCAATCCGCCCGCTGTCATGCGCACGAACTCCGCCCGGGTCCGGAGTTCATCAACGTCCTTAGCGCCGCAATATCCCATTCCGCTGCGCAATCCGCCCACTAACTGGAAAAGAGTATCGGCGACCGGTCCCTTGTAGGGCACTCTGCCTTCGATGCCCTCCGGGACCAGTTTCCGTCGCTCCGTATCGTCCTGAAAATAGCGATCCGCAGAGCCTTCCTCCATCGCGGAGAGCGAGCCCATTCCGCGGATCAACTTGAATCTTCGCCCCTCGAGCAGGAACGACTCGCCGGGACTCTCCTCTGCACCTGCAAGCATCGAGCCCAGCATGCACGTCGATGCACCTGCAGCCAGGGCCTTCACTATGTCCCCGGACTGCTTGATTCCACCGTCGGCGATGATCGGAATGTCTCCGGCGCCCTTGACCGCTTCCAGGATCGCTGTGACTTGCGGAACGCCCACTCCGGTGACCACCCGGGTCGTACATATCGATCCCGGTCCAATACCAATTTTCACAGCGTCCACGCCCCGCTCAGCAAGCGCGCGAGCACCCGCTGCGGTCGCAACGTTGCCGGCGATCAACTGCACGTCGGGGTGTGCCTCCCGGATCCTTTCGACCGCGGTAAGCACACCGTCGGAATGCCCGTGAGCCGAATCGACGACGAGTGCGTCCACCCCGGCGTTCACCAGTTCCCGGGCACGGGTCATATCGGCCATCGATGCTCCTACTGCCGCTCCGACCAGCAGTCGTCCGTGCCTGTCCTTGGACGCGTTGGGATGTGCTCGGCGTTTGAAGATGTCCTTGACCGTGATCAGACCACGCAGTCTTCCCTCCCCGTCCACGACGGGAAGCTTTTCGATCTTGTGACGATGCAGTGTATCTTCTGCCTCCTCGAGCGACGTACCTACGGGGGCGGTTACAAGTCCCTCCCTGGTCATCACCTGGCTGATCGGTCGATCCAGGTCGCTCTCGAAGACGAGGTCGCGATTCGTGAGAATCCCGACCAGTCTCTGTTCCGCATCCACCACCGGAACGCCGCTGATCGAGAAGTCCCGCATCAGCGCGGTGGCCTGCCTGAGACTCGCATCGGGTCCGAGCGTGATAGGATCGAGGATCATCCCGCTCTCGGAGCGTTTGACCCGGTCCACCTGCCCACACTGACCGTCGATCGGCATGTTCTTGTGGATAATCCCGATTCCGCCTTCCCGCGCCATGGCGATCGCCATCTGGTGCTCGGTCACTGTGTCCATGGCAGCGGACACCAGCGGAACGGCAAGCTCGATCTCGCGTGTCAGGCGCGAACCGACCGACACCTCTGCGGGGTGCACATGAGATCTGCGGGGAACGAGAAGGACGTCGTCGAACGTCAGAGCTTCCGGAAACGAACGTTCGGTCATTTGCGGTATCGAGCCGTCTGGGGTTCGCGGCGCCTGACGCGCCGGATCGACGGAAACGTGCGGGAGCCGGCTTTGCGCCGATTGCGCTCGAAAGGCACCCGGAACGGTCTCGTCACGAACAGAAGAGGGTAGACCACGCCCCTCCGGCCGTCAACCATTTCGGTGCCGGACGGCGTTCGAGCCCACGGCGCTATTCGATCGAAATCTCGCGCGATCGTGGCGGATCGCTCGAACCATTCTTCTTCGGTGGGGCAGAGGGTTCCGGGCGACTCGATCCCTCGAGCTCGACCAGGAATTCCTTACCGGCGGCGCGGAACGTACCGAGCACGCGGTCCGCGGCCCCCATGACCTTCATCGTCTCACGGATCGCCGTTGCCGGGACGCGCCCCTTTCTCATCGTGTCCTGGAACATCTCGCCGAGTTTCTGGATCCCCGAGGCCCGCGCCTCATCTTCTCCGTACTGTGACCGCAGGTAGTTGATGAAGTCCAGTACCTGGTAGGCCTTCTCATCCGGCAGAGAGTCGAGCTTTCTCCAGATCTCGTTGCGCAAAATCTCGTTCATCGGGCCCCTGATCGGCTCGGGTTGGTCCGTATCACCTGCGTCCGCCATATCTACTTCGGTTTCGCGGACAAAAAGTTTCATCCACGAACTCCGTTCAGCCACCACCCATGCATCGCTCGCGAGTCGACCCTGGCGCCCCTACCATTAGGGTGAGACAGGGCTGTCCACGGGCGTTCACGCCCGGCATATACTCGTAACATAGCGCCAAATTCGTTTCCAGCGGAGTAGCTGCCTTCAGATGAGCGGACAGGAAGCAGGTCGGCAACTGGCCCTTGTGACCGGTGGGGGGGTCAGGATCGGACGCGCAATCGCACTGACTCTCGGCGCCGCTGGGTGGCGGGTAGCCGTGCACTACCGAAACTCAGAGGCGCCGGCGCTGGAGGTAGTCGACCTTCTTGAACGTTCCGGGGCGAAGGGCGTGGCTCTGCAGGCAGACCTCTCGGACCCCCAGCAGATCCCGGGGCTGATCCGGAACGTGGAGTCGGAATTGGGCGGACTCGACCTGCTGGTAAACAGCGCCGCAGCCTTCCCGCGCCACGATCCGCTCACGGTTTCGGCGGACGAGTGGGACTCCCTGTTCGATCTGAACTTGCGGGCGCCGTTCCTGTGTGCCCGTGAGGCCGCGAAGCTGATGGAGACGTCGGGCGGGTCGATCATCAACATCGCTGATACCGGGGCTGACGATGCCTGGCCGGGGTACGTACCGTATGTGGCCTCCAAGGCCGGTCTGGTGAGCATCACGCGGGGGCTCGCCCGGGCCTTTGCACCTTCGATTCGGGTCAACGGGGTGGCGCCCGGACCGGTTCTACTCCCACCAGGCGAAGACTCGCCTGCGGACCGTCGGGCGGCCGCGGACCGCACGGTCCTGGGACGAATCGGAACGCCGGAGGACGTGGCCGAAGCGGTTCTTTATCTCGCCACCGCCCGCTATGTTACGGGTGAGATCATTCGAGTCGACGGAGGGCAGCACCTGCTCTGAGCGACTCCGCTCGACACCCGTCGGATGATCACGGAACTCCCATCCGGGAGGTCAGTGTGTTCGAACGAATCCTCGTCGCGCTCGACGGCTCCGCCGACTCCCGCAATGCCGCTGAGATCGGAATTCGGCTCGCCACCCGGTTCGATTCTCGGGTCACGGCGCAGTTCGTGATCGACGCGCGTGTCACCGAGGGACCGGCTGTCGAGTCGCTCGCTCCTCTGTGGGGAGAGATCAGCCCGCGCCCGTTCCGGGCAGAGGTGCTGCAAGTATGGAAGGAGCGATCCGAAGCCGAGCTTGCCTGGTTTTCGGATCGAGCTGCGAAATCCGGGTGCAGATCCGTCGAAAGTCACGAGGATTCAGGCCTGGCT
>Ga0114922_10001093_pt1 | contig 25774 bp, 14 predicted proteins | sample AartaG_FD_100975 | JGI IMG/M metagenome (GOLD analysis project Ga0114922, IMG submission 100975) | Deep subsurface microbial communities from Aarhus Bay to uncover new lineages of life (NeLLi) - Aarhus_00045 metaG | ecosystem: Environmental > Aquatic > Marine > Oceanic > Sediment | place... | reverse complement strand
TAAGCAGACCAGACATAATTGACTATATTATCAAGCAAAGAATGCAGGATACCCAGGTGCATTCGAAAACATTATGAAAAGCTCTGCCACATAAACTGCTGCAGGCGAAAGATTAATGCTTTACTGCTAACAGCCGGCAATAATTATTCCGCCCTTTTAGCCCAATAAAGAACTAATATCTGCTCTTTTGTTTATCCGATACGTTGAAATTTCTTAAATTTTTTTCAGAGTATCAGATGGACAGAACTTCAGAGTAACAGGATTTTGGTCATGACTGGGAACGAACAACACGAAAACCTACGCCGTCGTCGCGGTCGTCTGGATTGAGGAAGGCGCGTCCCGAGCAACGCAGAACGCTCACGACGTTGAGCCAGGAGCCGCCACGCAAAGAACGGAAGGTTTCGTCCTCGTCATACCAGTTCTCCATCCACTCCCAGACATTTCCCGCCATGTCCATCATCCCATCCGGCGTAGCGCCTTGGGGGTAAATACCAACTGCGGTAGGATTCCCTACATTACCACGATAATTGGCAAGCGATGAATCCGGATCACTATTTCCCCAGGGATATCGCCGGCCTTCCGAACCACGTGCGGCCCATTCCCATTCGGCCTCGGTGGGCAGGCGACAGCTCGTCCATTTGGCATAGGCCGAGGCCTCGAACCAGCTCACACCAATGACAGGTCGGTTGCGATGGTCGAGCTGCTCCTCCCAATCCTCAGGAGCCGGGTACTTGCCAAAGCCGCCGGCGACCCACAGTGTTTTGTCCTCGTAGCCGCCAGTCTCGATGAACCGCAGGTATTCAGCAATCGTAACGGGATAACGACCAATCTGGTAAACGTTCAGCTTGACCTGGTGAACGGGAGATTCATCATCGAATGCTCCGGGATCGTAATTAGGCTTCGATGGATCGTCTTTCTGGGCGCCCATGAGGAACTGACCGGCAGGAATGCTGATCCAGTTCTTTTCCAGAGCGACCTCAGTAAAGCGGGGATCACCGGCTTGGCCCACGGTCTCGGCTGCCGCTATAATAGTCTTGATATTAAGCCCTCGTGTTCTTCGTGGATCGAAGATAGCCATTACCCGGTCAAGTAGATCCCGATAACGGGGATCGGTGGGCTCGTAAGGCAATGCGGACAGATCGCTCACCATTGCTCCAAGCAGGCCTACACATCGAGCCTGGTCCGTCAATGTACTTGTCTTATCTACCTTTTCCAGGATTACAGAAATAAGACTGTCAACCTTCCGATGCCCCTGTTTGTGCAAAACACCTGCCAGTAACAATACAGTCTCACGCCATTCAGGAAGATACAAGTTGGGGTGAGCAGGTGGATTCAAAAGGATTTCCTTCTGATCCTGGTCAGATCGTGAAGCAATCGCGCGGGCAGCAAGAAATTCCTGGAAAGTCAGGTGCCAGAAGCGGATATCATCGCCGCGACCGACTATGATACCACTGTCCACTTCCTCCTCACCGAGGAAAGTCTCTGCTACTTGTATCTGCTTTCGCTCGGACTGCTCAGGTCCCTTGGGCCATTCGGTGGCTATCTTTTCGGCAGCCCAATGCCTGGGTACTTGGACCTGACGACCGTCCGGATGGTTCTGCATAACAAGAGCCAGTTCCTGCAACCGATTTACACAAATTTCAGCGGGGAGGCGACCGGCGCGTCTTTCACGGGAACGGGAGAGCCAGGTGATTATCGACTCATAAAGGTCGGCCCGTTGTTCAGGCAGGCGTTTTTCGTTCCAGTGGACCACAGCCAGTGCAGTGAGCATTACCGGATTGCGGGCCATTCGACGGATCTCGACCCGCAAACGAAGCGCCTTGAGCAGTTCAGCGAGGTGCTTTTGCGTCTGCCTTTCACTGCCGAGAAATAACTTCTGACACCACCGCGTCAGGAATCCCTCGACGGCCATATCCTCAAGCGGGTCAATCCAGACCTGTCTGAAATCGGGCAGGACAGTCTTACCCTCAAATGCCGGAGGGCGACTGGTAACTACGAAATGGCAGTTCCCAAAGTTCCGGGCGGCCTCGGTTACCAGCTCAGCGATGCACTCGCGCTGTTGTCTTGTCGGCGTCTCATCCAGCCCATCCAAGAGGACCACCGCAGGTCCTTCCGTAATAATCTGCTCTAAAAATTCCCGGTCGAGGCCTATCCCCTTGTCGGCACTTCTCATCGTCAGAAAGTGTATCAGCCAGGCCGGTGAGGTCTTGATGGGCGGCTCTGCCTGCCTCCGCCCGGAGCATCCCTCAATATGGTCCACGAGTTCGGATATACGAATAAACACTGGGAACGATGCTTTATCCAGGCCCAGCGTCTCTGCGGTTGTCGTAGCGTCGATACCCAGTCTGCTGTTGCACAAACCATAAGCGATCCGCCGTAGAAATGTAGTTTTGCCTGAGCCGGGATCTCCGAGGATGACCAGTTTACGTTTCTCCAGGGCATGATGCAGTTCAATCTGGTTCCTCTGCTGTGCATGGAGCTGAGCTTCTTTACCACCGAGCCGTGCGGCATCCGGTTCAACTGCAAGGGTCGTTTTCAAAGGTATATACAGGTCGTCTATGGGGAATCGATGGGCCTTGCCGCTCTCCACTTGCAGGCCCCGGATGTCGATATGGGAAGTTTCTTCGCGAAGCAAACGCAGGTACTCACCAGGATCGGATTTTCGTCGTTGCGGCTTCTCGTCAATGTTTTTGTCCCGGCACCACTTCAGCAGGGCTGACTCGATCTTGCCCCGCAAATCTTCGGGCGTAGTAAAGGTCACCCTTACCGCCCGATTATTGAGCCAGGCCTTGAACTCCTTGAGCCTGTTGACCCGCCACTGTATGTCCTCACTCAACTCCCCCGTCAGCCGGTTCTCCTGGGCAGCTCTGACAAGCTTATGTTCCTCACGAAGTTCCACAGGCCATTCTTGCTCCTCATCGACCAGAAATGCCAATATGTCCTTCTTGTTTTCAGCCTCTTCACACTCAAGCCAGGTGATACTCTTTCGCTTCTTTACATCTTTTTCATGCTGACCATCTGGCACCCATCCAAACCTGTATGCAACAATTACAACCAAGACGTCAGTCTCCGCCACCCTGGCCAGACACTCCTTCAGGGGCGGATTGTCTTTTGCTTCCCAGTACTCCTTCATCTCAGGATAGAAACTGGCCCCAAGTGCGGCATCGCGATGTCTCGTTTTCTCCAAATCTTCACAAGTTGACGAAATGAAAACTACGGGTTTGGCCACGCCTCAAATCTCCTTAATACGGATATCTCACTTCTTAAAGAATCAATCTTCACAGATGCATGCTCCTGCGACATGGAGTATAGATAACCAATCCTTGTGTGTCAACTGGATTTCATGGGCCTCATTTGAGGCGATTTTTCGGTTTTGTTTGTAAGCTGGTTTATAAGCTCTGTTTCCAGCTTGGGACAAGTTTTTATTCAGCAGGGATTTAACATTTTGAGGCAACGGACTAACAATCCGATGCCTGATTTCAAGCTACTGGGGTGTTCAAGTTGGCGGAAAAAATGTATCGATCATATAATCCTTTTGGGAGTATCAGAGCCACATAGAGAAAATCCTGAGCCGGTCTAACTTATGATAGACTTATGTGTGGAGTTTGTCTGCTGCTATTGAAGGACCAGGGGGCCTATACCGAATCAATCAGCATAGGCCCCGAATTTGTAAATCTGTAATATCAACTATGCAGTCCTAACCGCCGGTTTCGGCTTTAGGGTGCCAGTGGATACAAACGAATATCATCGAAGTACATCATACCCGAACCACCTGCAACTGGATTACTCCTGTTACCAAGGCCAAGAGTAATCGAATTGACATTGGCAAGGTTCACACCCTGGTCTGCGAATAACTGAAGGTCAATATCCCACTGGGTCCACACATCTAACTGTGCCGCATCAGGATTATCATTAGTGGCCACCGCGCTGTTATTTAGGACAACATACATAGTCTCGGAAGCGTTACCTGCATTGCCTACGTACCAAATAGTCAGGGTATTGACGCCTTTCTCAGTCCAGTCACGCGGGTCGGTTAACGTCAAAGTCGCCTCAGATTTCCCAACAGCGTTGTCGTATGCAAACGGCATCGACTGATTACCACTGTGAACGATAGTTTGCTCGGCAAAAGGAGGATTAGCATAACCAACGACAGAACCATTTGTTTCCGGGCTGTCGAATCCGTCTACCCAGGCAAGATATATCCTGTTGCTTCCGGGTTCATCTTCATTAAGGTTGTTGTAGCTCTCAAAATCATCCACAACAAGGAAATTGGCCGTCGTAAAATTCCAGACAGGACCTATCCACGGACTGTCGGTGTTGGCATTATTGACGTCATCAATACGCCAGTAGTAAGTAGTATCCCACTCGAGCTTTCCGGGATCATAGCTCTCAGAACCGAGGGTCCTGTCACCTTTGTACTCTGGCGAAGCGGTATCGGCATTGCGTACTGCAACTTTATCTGTACCGAAGTACACCTGATGTGAAGCAGCATGGTCTGACGACAACCAGCTAAGAACAGTTGTCTGCTTTACATCCACAGCGCCGTTAGAAGGTTTCGGACTCCCGACGGCGCCCTGGGTTGAAAAGCTCCAGACATCGCCTTTATATGTAGCGACAGAATCAAACTCGTCAACGCGCCAGTAATAAGTATTTCCCAATTCAAGTGGACCTGGTGTATATGTTGCAGGTCCCTGAGGAAGTCCATCGGAGGCATTGTTCACATCATCAAAATTATCACCGAAATATACGGTGTGCAGTTTCGCACCAAAACCTACCGTCCATTCAAGAACTACATCCGGGTCAACAGACTCGGCGCCATCAGCCGGGTCGGGATTGTAAGCAGTCTTTGGAGGAACCGTAAAGCTCCAGGTATCGCCCTGGCGTACAGTACCGTCGTCTTCAACCTCGTCAATCCGCCAGTAGTATGTAGTACCCGGAATAAGACCATCCGGATATGGAAATCCGGGAAAGCCGACAACGAGAAATATCGCGGGTTGGTTACCTATAAATGTGTCGCCTATGCCATCGTTCACATTATCATAATTTTCCCCAAAGTACACATCGTGCGAGGCCGCTGATTCCGCAGGTGACCAGCCGAGACTGGCCCATGTATCCTCATGGAAGGCACCGTCAGTCGGAATGGGATTGTAGGCTTTTCCCGTCCATCTGGCTGTCAACGTTGTCTTCCCGGGATTTCTGACATCATAGTCAAGACTGGGAAGACCTCCGCCACCGAAGAAAGTAATCTGTTCTGCTTCGATAAGGCCGTTGATTTGTTCGGTCAAATCTCCATCGAACACTAATGTACCGCCAGCGACATCTATCAGGCCGTTTGGATTTTCCATGTCAAGGCCACTGCTGCCAACATTAAAAGTACCGCCATTAAGGTATAATTGTCCCGCCTTTCCACTACCTGTCGGAATTATCAATTCTCCACAGGTGATTGTACCGCCGGTCATAATCCAGGTACCTGTACCGCCGTCCCATCCAAGCTCAAACTCTGCACCAACCGTTATGTTACCGCCACTCATATTAAATGTTCCGTGGCAATCGCGCCCATCACCCCACCAAATATAATCTCCTATCTCAAGGGTTCCGCCCGTCATCGTCATCGTGGGCTCACCAGCCACTTCACAAGACAGGCCGTTAATTTTCGCATAAATCCCATCCCGGATAATCGGACCATTTGGCGCTTTTGCGGCCGGTACATCGACAAAGACATTATCACCGGCCCCGGGAACCTTATTTGAATCCCAGTTGGCCGGATTGTCCCAGAGTTTATCACCGCCAGCATTCGTCCAACGAACGTCCGCAGCGTTACAGACAGTACCAAGAACTAAAACAACAAATACCAAATACGTCAATTTTCTACACATAATCAGTCCTCCTGTAAATAGAGTTAACATACAATTATAAATTCAAACTGGGCCACAAACTGAAACCTTCATTCTTTCCAAAAAACAGATTCAAGCATAACAGCGTGTGGCATTTTTTTCACAGATTACATTTTATCTATGTGTAATTATTTTAGATAATTCTACGACTTGAACCTGCCTCCATCATTAAAATACGAAAGCTGAACCTCTATTGAAATGAAAACATCATAACTGCCCGGAACATTGTTCTTCCTGAAGCTCTGTGTCCATACACTAAACTCCTCCTCTATCGGAAAACCAGAAAGATTCTCAGAAATAAGAAATCAAAATCAATATATCCTATTGACTTATTTATACTAAATTTCCGATTATCATGTCAAAAGAAATCTTTAAAAAACCTAAAACACGAGTACTTAGCATTTGCAGGCGTTTAGTATTGAGATTGAGAGAATTATTAAGGAAGGAACGAATCAGTTATGGCAGCAAAATCTGCAAGAACATATTCATAGTGTTGGCACTCTCAAGACAGATATGCTATTATCACGCGATTGAGAAACCTGACACCATTGCTAATTTGAGAAATTCAGATTAAAGGTATTCTGTCAACAGCATATTTCAGTTGTAGCGAACTCAAAGGAAAAAATGAGTCTGCATCATCAAAGTTGTCTTTGAAGTAAACATAAATACCGATAAAACAGCAACATCGTTTTCTTGGGAGACTTTAGATGGCCTGGCCGGACATTGTAATAATCATTGGCTATTTCGTTGTCGTTCTGAGTTTGGGTGTATATTTCAGCAGGTATATGAAATCACAAAAGGATTTTTTCCTTGCCGGGAAAAAGATGCCCTGGTGGATAGCCGCCTGTTCTTTGCAGGCAACAGACATAGGCCCGGAAACATATATAGGCGTTACAGGAATAGTCGCGGCCTCCGGATTGGCGTGGCTCAATTATGACTGGTTGCCTGCCTGCACCATCCCGTGTATAATTTCAGCCTGGATTTTCGTGAGACATTATCAAAAAAGCGGCGTCTATACTATCCCTGAGTTTATTGAAAGAAGATACGATCCTTCAATGAGGGCACTGTGGGGGATATCATTCGTTATAGTAAGGACACTCACCCTGGGTGTCGTAATCTATACGATGTCACTTCCAATATCATTGATTATCGGGTGGCCTTGGTGGGTGTCGTTACTTGTAGCCGCCGGCGTGACAGGGGCTTATTGTTTTTTGGGCGGCCTGAAGGGTGTGATGATTACCGATGTTCTTCAATTTATCATTATGACCGTCTGCGCAACAGGATTAGTCTTTTTTTCTATGCGGGCTGTTGGAGGGTGGTCTGGTCTTCGTGAAGCGCTGGCTGATTCCCCACAAATGTTTCACGTAGTATTAAGCAGGGCCGAAGGCGATCCCGACACATGGTGGGGAGCAATGTTCATAGGTACGCTTTCTTTGGGTCTGGCGTACTGGTGTACAGACCAAAACACTCTGCAAAGGACTTTTGCCTGTAAAACAGTCGAAGATTCCAGAACCGCGTTGGTGGTGGGAAGCATAATGAAATTTCCAATGACATTTATCTGGGGGCTTTTTGGTCTTTGTGCGTTCGTATTGTATCCTCAGATAGTTGAAAGCAATCCGGATGATGCAATGCCGAAAATGGTTACTGAATTACTCCCGGTCGGCACTGCGGGTGCTGCGATTACCGCACTTTATGCCGCCGGAATGTCATCCTGCGATTCATTATTGACTTCAATGTCAACAGTCCTGACCAGAGACATATATCAGAGATTTTTAGTAAAGAACAAACAGGATTTACACTATGTCTGGGTCGGAAGAGGATTTATAATTTTGCTCTTGATTTGCGGCACACTGTTCGCAACTGTTGTTTTTCCAATTTTTGGTGCCGCTTATGTTGCATGGCAGTCCGTGTTGTCCTATATACAATTCCCCTTGTTCGTAACTCTGGCGCTCGGAATATTTTACAAAAGGGCGACCGCCCTGCCGGCTTTTGTTGGCTTGTTGGCAGGCATAGTATTTGCCGTTATCCTGGACAGGTTGATTGGACCAAAGTTCATACCATACTGGTGGTCATTTGTATGGGCCGGATGGGCGGGAGGAATCCTGACGGCAGTAATAACCATTGGCGGCAGCCGTTTTACCGAACCATATACTGAAGAAAAATTAAAAGGGCTCTGCTGGGGAACTATAGAAGAAAAGGAAGAAGATAAACCAAAACTGATAATGGATTGGCGTCTCTGGAGTGTTGTAGCTTTGGTGATTGGAATATCGCTGACATTAATCTTCTGGCTGGTTTTATAGGTGAGAATATGGAAGAAATGAATCAAAGAAAAGTGTTGGGAATAAGCTTACAAGCATTTGCCATACTCATGCTTATAGTCTGCTTTATATATCAAATAATCACACCATCTGTAAAATTCGTAAATATATGGTTTTCCTATCTTGTCGGAGCAGTCCTTTTAGCTATAGGATTGTTAATGACTTTTGTAAAAAACCGCTGATTAAAATCTTCATTCGGATATTCTTATAGTCAAGTCTTTCTTTATCGAATTCTTTCTTTACCATCACCCAATAGGTAATGGTCGTTGCCAACTAATCCTACCCAGTTATTTTGCCTATGCGGTGACAGCAACCGTGGTAAAGTTTTCAATTCTACTGAGTCCTTTCGAAACGAAGGTGACTTCCGGGCAGAGGTTCATCATCCAAACATCCGTTCGGAAGTCAGTAGTGCTGCACGCGATAATGGCGAGTGTGACGGCGACGTATCGGGGTCGGAGTCCATAGCGGGTCATTCAACGGTTCACAACGGAACTTGGGAGAGCCATGCCGTTCTCGAAAGAAGCCTCCAACAAGCTGAAGAAGCAAGGCAGAGGTATGGCGGTGTGGCAGTCGGACCGGTTCATATTTGTTTCCGAGAAATTTACCAACTATCCCCGGTGCGACTCGAACGCACAACCTCTGGCTCCGGAGGCCAACGCTCTATCCAATTGAGCTACGGGGACATAAATTTATAATTCTTTATATTATAAGTTCTTGACTATATCTTGTACAATTTAATTAATCAAAATACTTGCCAAAACGTGCCCCGGGCGTCATTCCGGCGTCAGTCTGACTGAGCAAATTTTCAATTGCGGCAGCCGTTTTTGCCCTCTGATCACGGTCGATATGGCAATAATACTGCATGGTAGTCTTTAGATCAGAATGGCCTGCCAGCACCCTAAGGAACCTTATACTGGTTGGCTAAAGTTTTACTGTCTAATTTCATTTTCGTTCTTTAACCCTTATTACCCTCTGTCCGGCGGCAACCAAGCTCTACGCCGAGGGGGGCCGCCCTCCATTCGGAGCGTGGGAGCAAACCTAGGGTCAAGCCGACGGGGATGCAGCCGGCCGGTCCTTCGCCAGCAGCTATGGTTTGAATCAGTGGGTATTGAACGCATCCAGTGTGGTGGGCGGACGAACCCTTGAGTATCTCTGGAGGACAACCAGCGTCAAAAGGGCGAGCGAAGTCATGTATCTTGGAGACTGTGCGATAATCGGCGCTACCGTTTTGGCCTCAGATCGGCCTCCCGAATATGATGGGGATTGCGCCAATGTGTGGGGGGCAGGCGGGAGCACCGACGAGATAAGGCGTTTCTGTATGAATCGACATGATGGGAACATGATGGGTCTCTTTCTGGATTCGTCTGTGAGGAAAGTAGGTCTCAAAGAGTTGTGGACGTTGAAGTTGAAGTGGCATCGTGATTTCAATACGACAGGATTCTGGACCAAGGCTGGCAGTGCCAAGCCGGAAGACCGGCCCCAATGGATGAGAAACTTTAAGGACTACTAGCGCAAAGAAGTCACTGTGCTGCCGTGGCTTGTTCGGGCTTTCCGGGCTATTGCTTGTACAATAACACTACAAGAAATGCCAGTGGCATTTGCTTATGTTCTCCTGTTTTATGTCTAAAGGCTACCTCAAGTTGACAGAACAACAGATTAAAACTTATTGGAACAGGTGAATCCGTCAGGATTGCTGTTGACATCAGAGCATAATTCTGCTACTTAAATCCCAAGGGTGTGCGGCAACTTTATTGTTCCAGATGCCGACGTGCCCAACAAATGCGCTGAGATGCTGGAGAGTCGGGCCCATAACAACAACCGTAAACAGCAAATGAAGGAGTAGGCTTAATGCGAAGGAAAATAACATGCCCGTGCATTGTTTTATTCATTATTACACTCACGATGGGACATTTCTGTTCTGCCGGGCAGAAAGTAGCGATCATCGGTATGGATGAGGATCCCCGGATTGCCTTCGCAGTTCGGGACATAAAACAGGCTTTGCAGAAGTCCGGTTACGAACTCGTTGATCAAGATGCAGAGCTTCGCATTGTTTTCGACCTTTTTGAGCCTGGCATGGGACCTCAGGCCTTCCGCATCCAAAGGGAAGGGGATCGGGCCATCCGCATCGTGTGCGGTGATTCTCTCGGGGCCATGTATGGCGGTCTGGAATTGGCTGAAATGGTCACATTGGGCGGAGGACTTCATGCCGTGCAGGAGAAGGCCCGCAAACCCTACGTCGTGCGCCGTGGCCTGAAGTTCAACATTCCCTTTGACGGGCGCACGCCCAGCTACGATGACACCGGCACCGCCGCTCAGGAAAACATTGCCGTGATGTGGGATTTCGAATTCTGGCGCAACTTCCTCGATACCATGGCCCGCAATCGCTACAACGTGCTGTCGTTGTGGACCACCCACCCGTATCCAGGCATGGTCAAACTTCCCAAGTACCCCGGTGTGAACTTCGACAATGTCGGGCGTGTCACCCAGCCTGTCACACCGCAGACCGGCAATCACTGGCAGCACTTCGATGTAATGGATCCGGCCAACCACAAGATCATCAAGGAAATCTCCCTTGATGAGAAGATCAAATACTGGACCCGTGTTTTTGATTACGCTGAGGATCTCGGGATCGAAATCTATATGTTCCACTGGAACATTTTTTTGTGGAACGCAGTCGGCAAATACGGCATCACCTATGACCAGGACAATCTCAAGACCATCGAATACGTTCGCTACACCATCAGCGAATTCCTAAAGACCTACCCGCAGATTGACGGTATCGGTGTCAGCGCAGGTGAGCACGTTAACCGCAGCAAGAAGTGGAAGATCGGCATCGAAGACTGGCTGTATCACACCTACGGCCTGGGTGTGCTGGACACCCTCAAGGAATATCCGGATCGCAAACTCCGCTTTATCTTCCGACACCTCTGGTCCGATCTGGCGAAGAGCGCCTCAGCCTTCGAAGGCTACGACGTTCCATTCAACACCTCGCACAAATACGCTCGTGCACGCATCTACTCGACAACCACGTCCCCATATCTCGACTTCGAGTATCGAGATTTGCTTGAGAAGACCGGGGTCCCGTGCTGGCTCAACCTGCGTAACGACGACGTCTTTGTCCACCGATGGGGCGATGCCGATCACGTGCGTGAATTCCTCCAGAACATCCCACGCGACGTTATGAAGTGGGAGGCCGGTTTCTACATGGGACCTGACAGCTACGTCTGGGGCAAGGAATTCATTGCAAAAGACCCCGCCCTTGCTGGCCAATGGGAAGTGGACAAACACTGGTATCGCTTTATGCTCTGGGGACGTCTTGGATACGACTTGACTCTCACACGCGAGTACTTCGAGAGGAGACTGAAACATCGTTTTCCGGAAGCTGATGCAGCGTCGCTTTATGATGTATGGGCCGCAGCCTCTCGGATCATTCCCCAGGTCAATAAATTCTTCTTCCGTGTTAATGACTTGCAGTTTGCCCCCGAGGCTTGTGTGTCAAAATCCGGGTTTCTGACTATAGATGAATCATTCTTCAGTTACCCTCCACTGCGGGGTTCCGGGATCCTCTCGGTGCAGGAATATGCCTCTGCCGTTATCGAGGATAAACCGTTCGACGGTATCACGCCGATGGAGGTGGCCGAAAACCTCGATCGGCTGGCGCAGCAAACGCTTGCTGGAGTCGCGATGCTCAGATATCAGTCCCGACCCCGCAAGGAACTTGCGGCTACTTTGACTGATATGGAATCGATGACGTACCTGGGCTGTTACTACGCCGACAAGATACGCGGTGCGGCAGATTTGGCGGTCTATCGCGCGGACAAGAACCGCCAGGAACATCGCCTGCGCGCGGTCCGCCATTTGACCAACGCGGTTGAGGAATGGGAGGCTTACTCTCGTATAGCCACCAGCCAGTACAAGCCGCAGCTTTTCTCGCGCAGCCATTACATGGATTGGTGGCGAATCCTGGAAGAAGTGAAAAAGGAAGTCAAATTGGCCAGGTGAATAACCTGGCTGAATGCAAAGTGGGAGCAACTATGGAAAAGAAGACCCTGGCAGCCTGAAAAATCTACCTACTATCATGACATGCACCCCATAAAATGTTTCGTGAATGATATTTTTGCTCTCAAAGGATATACATAATACAATTACACTTGTTAGAAATTATTTTCTATATATAAGATTAGGATAAGTAAATGGATGACAAGGAATTCTTAAACCGTCTCAAAAAAGGTAAACGCCTTTATGGAACCGCGATTCTTTCGACTTCTCCTCTCTGGCCTTTAGCGGTACAGAAAACAGGTGTGGATTTTGTCTTTATAGATAACGAGCATATTCCTTTTGATAGAACCACTCTTGCTGAGATGTGCACGGTTTACAAGGGGTATGGATTACCCCCTCTTGTCCGTATTCCTTCTCCTGAACCAAGTGAAGCGTATAAAGCTCTTGATGGAGGAGCATCAGGAATTCTTGCTCCTTATATTGAATCTCCAGAGCAGGTGAAAGAACTTGTTGGTACCGTAAAAATGCGTCCGCTAAAAGGGGAGCGATTAAAAGAGGCATTGCAAAATCAAGGTTCTCTTGAATCCAAACTCAAAGATTATCTCAGAAATTGGAATAAAGACAACTTTTTACTAATCAACATAGAAAGCATCCCGGCCTTAGAAAAATTGGAACAAATATTGGCCGAACCCGGCCTTGATGGAGTTATCATAGGTCCGCACGATCTCTCTGTAAGCCTTGGTCTGCCTGAGCAATATCATGATCCTCGATTCGAGAATGCTGTGAGAGAGATTATTTCTAAAGCCAGGGAAAAAGGCTTAGGTGCAGGTATCCATTTCTCCGAAGGGGTGGAATTACAAATTAAATGGGCCAAAGCGGGTGCAAATATTATAATACACAGTTCAGATATCACCCTGTTTCAACAAAGATTAAAAGAAGACATCACAGACATCCGTCGAGCTTTGGGGGAGGAAGAAGATGAAATAAAAGATGAAAAGGACATAAAGATTTAATATATCTATTAAAGAAGCATTGGAATTAACCGGAGCAATCCCAAGGTTTGACAACCGTTATATGTAAAAAGATCGAGGAGGCTTTATATGCGATTCAAAAGTCATTATATCCTTGTAATATTATTTTTAATTTTCATATCCCCCTTAAATTTACCAGCGTCAGAAGCATATCAAGACTTTACTAATAGTGTTATCGTTACATCTCGAAAATTAGAAAAGTTAGAGCAGAAAGCTTTAATGGTACTGCGGGAAGAGATACAGAAAAGAACAGGTATTCAATTGAATACTTTAACAAAGTGGCCAAAGAATAAACAGCCGGTCATCGCTGTCGGCCAAAAAGAACAAATAAAGTTTTTCGCAGGTCCATATTCGGACATTTTCGAAAAAGGCCAAACTTTTAGCAAAGAAGGATTTCGACTTTTAATTAAGGAAAATACAATATTAGTGGTTGGGAATGATCCGAGGGGAGTCTTTTATGGTATTGGAAGACTGCTCCGCAGCTTATATATGAAACCCGGTTTGATTTTAGCTCCAAACAATTTGAAAATTACCACTTCCCCTCGATATGCTATTCGTGGACACCAACTTGGATACCGGCCAAAGACAAATGCATACGACGCCTGGGATCCGGTACAGTTTGATCAGTACATTCGAGAATTGGGGATTTTCGGTGCCAACTGTATCGAAATTATTCCGCCAATAAGTGACGATACCCTGACGAGTCCGCATATGAAACTTCCCCCCATAGAAATGATGATCAAACAGGCAGAAATCATCGATTCTTATGGAATGGATGTTTGGATCTGGTACCCCAATGTCGGAGAAGATTATACGCACCCGGATTCCGTTAGAAAAGAATTAGAGGAGAGAGAGGAGATTTTTAAAAAATTGAAACGCATTGACGTTGTTTTTGTACCAGGTGGTGATCCAGGGGACTTACATCCCGATATTCTGTTCATATGGTTGAAAAAAGTGGCTAAAATCCTTAACAAATATCATCCAAAAGCGAAAGTCTGGGTGTCTCCTCAGGCGTTTCGTCCAACTATAGAGTGGTTGGATGCTTTTTACAAAAATGTCAACCTGAGATATTCCTGGTTTGGTGGGGTTGTGTTTGGACCCTGGGTTAAAACGCCTTTACCTCAAATTCGAAAAATCGTAAATCCCGGGATTCCTATCCGTCGTTATCCGGATATCACTCACAGTATTAGTTGTCAGTATCCGGTAAAAGATTGGGATTTGGCTTTTGCGATGACACTGGGACGGGAATGTTACAATCCGCGTCCGATTGCAGAAAAAGTGATTCATAATGCTCTGGATGAGTTTGCAAATGGAAGTATCAGTTATTCCGAAGGGATTAATGATGACGTGAATAAATTCATCTGGAGCGACCAGGACTGGGATCCGGAGACGCCGGTTATCGAAACCTTGATAGAATTCAGCCGGTTATTTATGCACCCCGATTTTTCGGAAGATATTGCCCATGCAATATTAGCACAGGAAAGAAACTGGCAAGGGCCTCTGATAGCCAATAACTCTGTTGAGGTGACACTAAATCAATGGAGAAATATGGAAAAACATGCCCCCCCTGAGGTTGTGAAAAATTATCGTTTCCAAATGGGGCTGCTGCGTGCTTACTACGATGCATATATTCGAGAGAGGCTGATCCATGAAACAGCTTTGGAATCCCAAGCCAGAGAAGTTTTACGAAGTTACACTATCATTAATAGTCAGGAAAAAATGAACCGAGCCGAATCCATTTTAAATCATAAGTGGGAGAAACCGGTTGCCAAGGATTATAAAAAACGCTGCTGGGAGATTGCAGATTATTTATTCGAAACCATTGGTTCACAAACCTCAGTGAAAAAACATAAAGCCAAGCCGGGACGGGGTGATTTTATGGATTATATTGATACCCCATTAAATAATGCCATTTGGCTGTTATCGCAATTCGAAAGGATCCGGCAGATACATGACGAACATGCACGGTTAGCATCCATGGATGCACTTCTTAATCGTAACAATCCTGGGCTAGGTGGTTTTTACGATAATTTGGGACAAACAATAACCACTCCACGACTCGCCGATTATCCGGAGTGGAAAGAAGATCCGGGCAGTTTGCGATCGCCTCGGGTAAGTTTCGGTGCTGGATTAAAAGGCCGGGAATGGGTGCATACGGTACAAGCGAAAGGATTCGATGGAAGTGCCATACCGTTAGCATGGATGAATCAAATAACCACTCTTTATGAAACACCCTTAATTGTTGTCTATGAAAACCTGGATCCACACTCGAGTTATATTTTGAAAGTGGCGTACACCGGACGGTTCCAGTCAAGAATTCAGTTATCGGCTGATAATAAATTTCAAATCCACGAAATGATCAAGACCGGAAAGACACCTGTTAATAAGTTCTCTATTCCGAAGGAAGCAACCAGGGACGGCAAATTAAAACTGACCTGGGTGTGCGCAGAAGGCGAAAGGGGCGCCCAAGTGGCGGAGATTTGGATGATCCCTGAGAAAAAGGAAACCAATCCATAATCATCTTGGAATATTTTGGCCTTTCTTAAATTGGCCCCCCGACTGCGACATTCGAGGATAAATTTGAATTGGGTTTGTTTTGGCTTTGTTTTTGTGACCGGCCAGCGGGAAATATTTTCATAACCCTTTTTTATAGCATTTCTTACGTTCATTTTTGGCCTCTCGGAGATTGGGTTTGAATTGGGTTTGTATTGGCTTTGATTGGGTTTGTTTTTGACTTTTGTCAGACCGGCAAAAATTGTATAAATCATTGTTATCAAATTAGTTACGTTTGTTTGGACAATTGGTGAATTGGGTTTGTTTTTACAAAAAGTGTTAACACTTTTTGTCGATTTTTCCTTTGATTTAGATGCTTTTTTCATTTTTAACTGCCTTTTTACCATTTATGATTGACTATCCCCTGGGGATAAATTTACTATTTTCTAATCTGGATCCCCGATTACTACATTCGAGGACAAACTCCTAGGGGGCAAGCTCAGGGGAGGGAAAAAAACATAGTCCCTCTATAATTAGACGTACCTGCGTGTTTGAGTCGAAATACAGGGGGGTTTTTCAAGGTTAAAATTTGCTAAGTGCTTATGAGGAAAAGAATTAAAATTTTTTTGAGAATTTTGAAATTTGTTGAAAATTACCAGCGTTTTTTGTCGTTTTTTTGCCACAGAGCACACAGAGGACTCAGAGAAATTGCTGGCTTGGTGTTCTTGGCAGGTTCTAATTCCCAAAGCCAGCTTTGTCATAGAAACCAGCCTTCGTCCACCCGGCAGCTTAAAAGAGCTGCCTGCTTATGAATAAGCCAGCCGTTTATAAGATGCAACGTATTTGAAGCTGACGAAATTCAGCATTTCTACCTGAGGCCAGCATGAGCGTCAAACAATCACGTAGGCACGAAGCCCCCGACAGGGAAGCAAGGAGGCTACCATCGGGGGTAAATTCTGGAGTGATATAAATTAGTGCGAACCGAAGGTAGAACAAAGAAAAAGTTAAAAGAAACGGCCAAAAATGGACTTTTTTTTGGTCATCCCAGCGAAGGCAGGGATCCAAACGTCTTTTTAATCTTAAACCTCTGACAAGTCCTTACAACGAGGATTGACTTCCTCGACCAATCGAAGATTCCACTATCTATTCTACCTTTAGAATTGTCCATCCATTCTTTCCTAGATCTTTTTCATGACCTTTGATATTTTTTTCATTGCAAGCAAATACAAGCAAATGGGTAGGACGGCTAAAAGCTACATGAGCAATCTTAAGATTTTCTTTGTGTCTTGCTAGCTTACTTTCCCTTTGTGGGTATTCACCTTTTAAAAACGGTAACAGTCTTTTAGAATCTATATCATAATAGAATGTCTCAAGATAAAGGGTAGCTGTATGAGTTTCCCCTTTGACTGAATGGACAGTTCCTACTTCAATTGATATTCCATCATCAGTCTTGAAAATATTTGACGATTCCTGCTCTTCTTGAAGAAATTCAGGTTCGTTATCGTTAAGAAAATGATTTAGTTTATCTGTGTGTTGTATTCCTTGTTCCTTACGTATTAAAGATGCTATTTCATACTTTATTTGCACTGCTGTTTTTTCCCCTCTATGAAGTTTTAGGATCCATTCTGATAATTTTATGAGAAATTTTCTGTAGGTTGACTCCTTATCCTCTCGCATCCATTGCACAAAAGTTTGAGGTGTAAAGGGACGATTGCTTTTTGGATGATTAACTTTGCCAAGTCCCAATGCTCTAACAATCCCACGCAAGATAGCATCTCTGTAAATCTTGGCACCTTCATTTTTTAAATCGTATGATACGGGCTTATACAAATAAGATATCAGATTCGAAAAGTTCTGTTTGCGATTCTTTATGGATTTTCGATATTTTCGAAAATAAGAACGAATACATAGTTTGTCTTCTTCTGTTTTATCCTTTCCAACCCAACCCACTGCTTTGAATATAGGATCTTTTATTAATTCGTTTTGATTCAGTTTTTCCTTTCGTATTAACTCTGCAAAAGCTTTTAATACTTTTTTATCAGTAGGCTTTTCTGTATAGGTAAGAATATAAGGCTGCACTGAATTTATATCTATATTTGCCTTTAATGATATTTGCGTGTCAACTCGTATTTTTTCAATAGCCTTCGTTATAGTTTTACCAAAACGCTTTGAATCTGAAAAAGTTATAGGATTTTCTTTTGGGTTCCAAAATACATCTTCATATACAAATCCTCGATATATTGCTTGGTTGGGATCTCCAAGATATTGAGTAATAATTTGATCTGAATAGAACAAGGAATTTAATATTTCAAGTTGTTCTTTGTCGGTATCTTGGGCTTCATCTACTAGTAAAAAAGCAAATCGTTGTTTCATTGACTCTTTAATTATTGGCCATTTATCTAAATACCATTTCGCCAATGAAAAAGTATCTGAAAATCGTAAATATCCGCTTTCAAGTAGACCCTGTTTGGCTGAGTGAATTGAAGAATAATTCTTACTTGGATTTCCACCATCTAAAATTTTCTTTCTAGTTTTAGTATCTCCACGGCGATATGAAATATAATTATCAGAAAATTCGAAATCTAAATTTATGAAAAAGTCTATTTTGATTCTTTTTTGTTCCGAAGAGTTTTTCCATTTTAGTTTGTTTTTTACAAGTGAAGAAATATATTTATTATTATTCAAACTGTTTGAATTAAAAAATATTTCTGCTTTTTCCCTATAAATATCTTCACCCATGAAAGTCCATCTATTTCCATACCTTTCAATATAAGCAGGGATTGCAAGAAATTTATTTGTGAATGCTTGAATTGTTCCAAAAAAGTTTGGATATCTAAATAGATGTTCAGCATTGGTCCACAATTTTGATTTTATTAAATCGATTGCAACATTAGTATGTGTTAGTACACAAAGACTACGATTATCCATGAATGGCATTTTCGAAGCTAATATTAGAATTTTTGCCAAGAGAGCCGTTGTTTTTCCACTGCCCGGACAAGCTACAACATCCCGAGATTCTATACAGCGAATAAATTCCCTGTGTTCATCATTAAAACGACAGCCTTCTGGTAAAAGAAGATGCTCCATCCTTCCAATATCTTTATTAGTTATTCGAACCATCCTCAGTTTTCTCCAACGGCTCAGTTACATGACAAATTGCGTTAAACAGATACTGTAATGAATCTTGTTTCAAAATCCTACTTCGGATTCCCTTTTTGTTTTTCTGAAAACGTTTTTCGAGTGATTCTGCAAAAACTTGTGCAGTGATTGCTTTCGAAATATTTTTTTCTAAAAGATTATTTTTATATATCTCAAACGCAATTTTTTCTTTCTTCCTTTTATCTCCTTCCCACTGAGCTTCCCACTTTTTAAAATCTTCCAAGACAGTTGTTTTAACTTCCGTCCATTTTTTGTAACGAGGGAGCCCATCTTTTGCATTCTTTTTCTTTTCCGACCATAAGATAGTTCTGTAAAATCTTCTTCTCAACTCTGATAATGCAATCTCATATTCCAAAGTCCAATTAGGAGAGACGCAAGGTTTTACGTCTTTCCAATTATAAGTTTTGTGCAATCTTTTCCGTTTTTCATGTTTTTCCTTTTCTATTTCTTTTAATTTTTTTTCTCCATTTTCATAATACTCTAATGGTTTAATATCCATATCAGTTACAACCGCTACTTTTATACCCATGTTTTGTCCATCTTTACGATTGAAAATCCTCGCATAATGCAAGAAGCCAGTATTTCCGATATTCACAAGTGAAACGCCATATCTGTGAAGGGGCCGTCCTATTATCTTTGCAATGGTTGGAATCAGAAGATTTTCTGCATCGCCCTCAACAAAAATAACACCTTTTGCAAAAAAAAGGTTCGCTTTAGTTGCATCAAGAAATCTTTGAAGGAATTCATAGTTATTAGGTTGTAATTCTGTATAATCTGAACCCATAGGAAAAACCTGATCACCTTTACAGATAATTAGATTCTCTAAAGCAATGCTAGCTCCCAATGTCGTACTATGCGTAGTAAGAATAAATTGCCCTTTAATCGATTGCTCTTGTAAAAAATGTATTAGAAGCAATTGTGCCTGTGGATGTAAATGTGCTTCAAGCTCTTCAATTAAAGCAAGTCGCAAACTACTATAATCGGAAAATTGAAATAATAGTAGTTCCGCCGCAATAAATAGTCTGTTAAGTGATCCAAGTCCAGCGGGGTTATCCTCAATTTTTAATTCTAACCTGTGAAGTATGTCTGAAAGGTCACCACCTGAGACACTAATCCCAGCGGATGGAATATTATTTTCTGGAAAAAATTCTTTTAAGAATTTGTTGATGGTTTGCATTACTTTTCGACCTTTAGCTTTTTCCCGATCTGGATTGAAATACTTCTTAATTAGTCGGTTTGTCCTATTCAATATACGCTCAAGGTCATGATCTTTGCCCTTAGCTTCCTGAAATAGACTATGTGCTGCAAGTATTTGGGCAAAGCGAGATCTACGCCCAGAGGTGAGTTCATTTTCGGCATCTCTTAGAGGCTTAAGGTAAGTTAACCGAAGTCTTTCTCGTGCTTCTCCTTCTATTGGAATACCTATAGGATCTGGTCCACATCGCCAATCTGGTATAATTCTATTAGATTTGCGTTTAGCGGTTAATCTTACTTTTAATATATACTCCTGTTTTCCGTTTATTTTTTCGAAGCCCATCCATTCAAGAAAATATCCGGCTTCTTTATGTTCGAATCCTCTAAAAACACATTCAATTTTAAATTTATCAGCTCGGGTATTTTTATTTCTGTAGAAATCCGTTTCTTCAAAATGAATCCACTCTCTGCTTTGTGTTCCAAGTACATATCTAATTGCATCTATGATTGTTGTTTTTCCAGAATCATTTTCGCCGATAAGAACATTCAATCCAGCATTTAATTTAAGCACTAATCCTGGCTCCGAGTTTTCAAATGTCTTACCTTTTATTCCGTATTTACGAAAATTCCACAATTTAACTTCAGATAGATACAAAATTATTACTCCTAATTATTTCGAAAAATATGGACAATAAATTTTTTGTGTTCTACATTACATTATCAAAACACAAAACCGGCAATTACCACAAAATAATTTCGAACTGCATGAATCGTATCTCTTGTTGATTCCGCTCCCGGGTGTTTCACGCCTTTATGGAAGTAAAATAACAGAGAGATTGAGAAGAGTCAAGGGAATTTAGAATTTAGCCCTTCGTCTCCGCTCAGGGTGAAGGGGGTATGAAACATTTCTACCTGAGGCCAGCATGAGCATCAAACCGTCACGAAGACGCGAAGCGGCGCAGTGATTAAAACTTGTGTGAACCGAAGGTAGAAATGCGGATAGCGATTTTGTGTGCAACGCCCACGGTGGCTGGTCAATAAAATGATAGGAGCAACTCAGGTATGCCTGTTAGTGAACTCAGGCTGATAAAGATATGTGCAGGATTTTGCGGTAAGAATGATATCACGAGTATTCGTGGCAGGCTTAGGGTTCACCGTCGTAAGAAAGGCAAGCTTTGGACTCATTTTTCCGCTTTTGAAGTCCGGGACAATGTCAGCGAAGAAGAAGTGAAAGAACTCGAAGGTTTGTTTAGGCATATATACAGGAAAGATACGAGAGCAAATAAGCTGAACAGACAAAAGGCATTTAAGAAACTCAATACGGTCAGACGTGATACTAAAAAAGAAAAATGGATGAGATAAACAACGTCCCCGGTCCCCGGCCCCCGGCAGAAAAGCAAGTAAGCTAATATCGAGGGTAAACTATTGTATCAACTCGCCACCTGCTTCTGTATTCGATATGATCAGAATACCTTCGGCTTTTTTTCACCCTTCGGTTTCGTGCCTTGGGCACAAGTTCACCCTTCGTCTTCGCTCAGGGTGAAGTTTTGTTGAGCGGATGGCGTATAGCCCCCGACAGGAAAGCAAGTAAGCAATAATCGAGGGTAAACTTCTTTCAATTGATTATTTATGATTTACTATTGATTATTGGGATTGAGATTCTTCACTTCGTTCAGAATGACAGTTATTTAAATAGATCCGTTCGACTCCGCCTCGCTCTGCTCAGGATGACCATTGTTTCTTGCATAGCTTAATTAATACAAGAAACAATGGTCACTTTGCGGGGCGGAATCCCATTATGCTGCTTTCCTTTATGGGCAGTTGTGTGGCGCCGGTGATAGCGTCGCAGGCGGCGGGGAAGGCCATCCAGGAGCCGCCCCGCACCATACGAAATCCATCCAGGCCGGTATGATATGAAGTTGAGTACCAGTCGAGAGTCCACTCGGCGACGTTTCCGGCCAAATCGCAGATACCGTAAGGGCTGCTGAATATATCGAAGCTACCTACCGGTGCGGTGTACTCGAAGCCGTCCTGGGGTCCATCGTAATTACATCGGAAGATGACATTTGCATTAGGCGACTCGCCGCCCCAGGGATAGCGCCTTTCGGGCATTGGGTTGGGGTCTTTTTTCGCCTGGTCGCCATCCAAAAAGAGACCGCCACGGAGAGCTTTTTCGAATTCGGCCTCGGTAGGGAGTCTTAGGCCGCACCACTGTAAAAAGTTCATCGCATCGTACCAGGATATATATGTAACGGGAAAGTTTTCACGTCCCGGTTCTACACTATAGGTATTATCACTTTTTCGGATGATGCCGCAGCGGTCTGTATTAGTCATACGCTTGCTCCAGCCTGCCCGGTCGCCACCGATTTCGTTGAGGTAATCGGTGTACATTATGATTGTGGTCTCATACTTGGCCATATAAAACAAGGGAAGACTGGAACTGGGTATTATGTCTTGCGATTCGTCACGTCCACCGCCGGGGAGGCTTTTCATTATAAATTTTCCGGCCGGAACACATATCATCTGGATGCCGCGAACACGAATATCGACATCATTGAAATCGGTAAAGCTGGTTTGTTCGGTACCCCACCAGACGACTTGTTTATGTCCCGATTTTTCAATAATATCAAAGCCATTGCCCCGAAGACAATTTTTTGCTATCAGCCGCCAGTTGGATTTGTCTTTACTGTAGCGGATAAAGACATAAGCGGGGGATTCCGGAGAGATATTCTGGTCTTCAATATCGTATTCGATGATTGTCTTGGGGCCGCCGAGTTCCGTGGGTTCCTGGGTTATCTTGAGATTGGAAATTTCAAGCCATTTGGAACAGGCACAATTGCAGAACACTGCGACAATACTTAGAGACAATAAAATTCTGTGCAACATTACTTCTTTTCTTCTTATACTTTGTCCGGGACGATCCATGGTTTGCGATACCTGCGTTTTAGGTATTTGTTTGCCTGGTCGCAGTTGGTAAATGATTCGGTTTCAGGGTCGAATTCGAGCCTTTGATTACCTACCCGATATGATATGTTAGCCATGTGGCAAAGCAAGGCAGACTTGTGTCCCATTTCTACATCAGCGTTGGGTTTTTTCCGTGTACGAATACAATCAATAAAGTTGTCCTGGTGCTCTTTGTCACCCTGACGCCCGTATTCGGAGCGCATTAATTCGCACTCGGAATCGAAGGCCTGCCAACCGCCACCGTGCCGGCTAAAGTGCATAAAACCTTTTGTCCCTAAGATTTCAACCTTTGTACTGCTGAAAGGCCAGTTCGGGAACCTGTCCGAATCGCGGATGTTGCTCGGTGTCTTTTTCATATAAGGTGTCCACAGAGCTGCTTCGAGCATTAAGGTAAGGCGGCCATATTCGAATGTGGCCAATTGGGTATCGGGAGTTTCCCTGCCATCTCTAAGGGCGTTCACACCGCCAGCGTGAGAGACCGTTTTCGGGTATGGTATGTCGTCAAGAAGATACCGGGCAATGTCGAGTTGATGAATGGCGTCGCCGGGGATCGGCCCACAACTGTATTCCCACTGGTTGAGCCACCGTCGAGACGGATTATAGGGCAGTTTCGGGGCGGGGCCGCACCACATGTCATAATCAAATCCTTCAGGGACCGGCTGGTTGGGGGTGCTTCTCTGCATGGCATGCTTCATCATGTTAAAGACGCGGACAAGATATATTTCGCCCAGATTGCCGGATTCGATGTATTGCTTTGCCAGCTTGCTGTAAGCTGAGCTTCGTGTTTGCATACCTACCTGGACAACCCTTTTGTATTTACGGGCGGCCTCGACCATTTTCCTTCCTTCCCAGATATTGTGGGCAAGAGGTTTTTCCACATAGACATCCTTTCCCGCCTGACAGGCCATAATAGTTCCCAGCCCGTGCCAGTGGTCGGGTGTGGCGTTGACGAGACAATCGACGTTTCGGTCTTTAAGGATTTCCCTGAAGTCCTGCACGAGTTTTGTTCTTTTGCCCTGGGCTTCTTCCACAGCTTCTCGTGCCCGGGCGAAGCGCCTGGTGTTTGTGTCGGAGAGGTAGGCGATTTCAACATCGGGCCGCAGGGCGAATTGCTCGGCCAGATATGTTCCCCGGCCACCCAGTCCCATCACGCCCATAATCACCTTCTCATTTGCTCCGTGAGCTTTGCTTTGCGGGAATGCCGTTAGAGCGGCGGAGGCAATAGAACCTTTCATAAATTGTCGACGATTTAGCGATTTCATATTTTTCTCCTCATTCGATGTTTCCCGGTGTGTGCCGGTGGGCCAATGCCCTTGCCATATAATCATCCAATAGCTCAATCTCGAATTCTTTAATCATCTCATCGGCACTGATAGTTTCATGTTCACTGGCAACTAATACGCAGCCGAGGCGGCCGGGGTCGGTAATTTTGACCTTTGGACCATATTTGGTCTTGAGAGCCTTGAGACGAGACCAGTTATAATCCAAATGGACAAGGTGACAGTCGAGGTTGACCTCGGCAACGGTATAGTCAAAATAGTTGGTATTGGAGGCGATGACCTGGCCCAAGGGATTGTAAATTTCGGAGGGTGTTGCTCTGCCGGCGATGGCACCTGCAAAATGACAACGACAGGAATAGGCCCAATACGCCTGCATTAATCCGCCGTGGTACATCGAGGAGAAAATCAGCAGATCCGGCTTGGCCCTGACGTATTTAAGCCGCAGCTCGTCGAAGTTCAAATCAAAACATATTGCAAATGCAACCCTGCCAAAATCACAATTGATGACAGGTGCGTCTCTGCCGCAAAGGATACCTGCTTTGGTGGTCTCTTCGATTACGACGTGATTTTTGTTATAGATACCAGCAACTTTACCGTTTCGGTCGAGCAATACGCTGGAATTTCGCCAGGTGCCATCTTCCATTTCCCTGGCTGCCGAATAGACTATATAACAGCGATTTTCTTTGGCAACCTTGGCGAAGAAATTTTGTATCTGGTCTTTGCGTACACGGTAATATTCAAGTCGTTTTTTGAGGCTGAATCCTGCGGGCCGGTCACAGGCTTCCGGAACGACGATTAAGTCGGGCCGGTCAGGCAGGACCTGGGCAAATCGAGCCCTCCAGTGGGCGATCATTTTGTTGACAATTTTTTGCGGTTCGGTGTTGATATCTACACTCAATTGTCGGGGACCAATGGTAGCGATTTTTACAGTGCCTTTTCTCTTTAGCTTAGGAGTGGGGCGCAGATTAATATCAGCAGAGTTTAGTGATTGCAATGCGACAGCTTTTACTTTAGATTCTGATAAGGTGTTTTTGGAGGGAGATGTTTGTGAGATGCATCTGTTGCTATGGAATAAGAGTACACAGCAAAAAACAATTATCGCTAACATCCAACGTGGCTGTCTTTGGTTTGTTATCGGCCTTTCCATTTTTATTCTCCGATTTTCTCGGAAGTAAAGAGGTCACCCTCCTGTGAGTTCCGAGTTATATGTAAGGCGATTAAGGAACGAGTTATATGGTACCATCACAACATGAATTTGTCAAATCAACGGGAGATGTATAGAAGAAAGTACCCTGATTTTTTTATTCCTATACAATCCGGGGTACAACCCAGGGTTTTCTATAATTGGCTTTTAAGTATTTGTCGGCCTCGGTGTCGTTTATGAACCTTTCAGTTTCGCCGCTAAATTTGAGTTTTCTGTTTCCGACCCGATATGAGATATT
>Ga0114922_10001092_pt1 | contig 25776 bp, 22 predicted proteins | sample AartaG_FD_100975 | JGI IMG/M metagenome (GOLD analysis project Ga0114922, IMG submission 100975) | Deep subsurface microbial communities from Aarhus Bay to uncover new lineages of life (NeLLi) - Aarhus_00045 metaG | ecosystem: Environmental > Aquatic > Marine > Oceanic > Sediment | place... | reverse complement strand
TGGTGGAAGATGCATAAATCTTCACCATCGAGCTATTGAAAGCAATTAAATTGGATAATAAGAAAATGCTTGATATTTATGCAGATTTTGCTGCGTTTTATGATATGTACGTCGGTGATTGGTTGGGTGATCTGTCTTTTTATCTTGACTACGCTGAGCAAGTGGAATCGTCAATACTTGAGATTGGAGCAGGTTCGGGCAGATTAACCCTACCACTTGTTAAGGCTGGTAAATCAATAGTGGCTATTGAAGTTTCAGCAGCAATGATAGATGTATTAAAGTCTCATTTGTGCAACGAGCCCCCGGATGTTCAGGCCAGAATTCAGGTCATAAATGCTGATATGTGTGCTTTCGACCTTGGGAATAAATACAAGTTAATCATGGTCCCGTTTGATGCTTTCAATTATCTATTAACATCACAGGCGCAAAAAGAAGCTTTGGAGCGACTTAAACTGCATCTGGCACCTCAAGGACGCATCTTGATAGATGTCTTTCTGCCGCTTAAACGGATTGAGCGGTGTCCTGCTGAGCCGGTACAAAGGGTTGATACTGTTGACGCTATAACGAACAACAAAATTAGAGGATGGAATGTTTATTCAATGGACAAGTACCGACAAATAGAGACCCGCCAACTTATATTCGAGGTAACAACGCCGAGTGGAAAGGTCTCAAAAAAAGAATTCACACTCCGACGACGGTATTTTTATCCATCAGAGTTGGAGAAACTTTTTTCGGATAACGGATTCTCCATTGAAGATGCTTTCAGAAACTATAAAAAAGAATGTCAACCTGATTCGGAACAATTGCAGTATGTGCTGCGAAGATCAGCGTGCAAATGAGTTTTATCAACAAAAGTTCAAGGATGTAAGGGTATGCTTAAAATTTATCCGGTTAAAAATGATGAAGATTTTGAAATAATTAAGGGGCTTTTTGTTGAATATGCTGATTCCTTGGGCTTTGATCTGGGTTTTCAGGGTTTTGAAGAAGAATTGGCTAATCTTCCCGGCGATTACGCGTCGCCCGAAGGTTGCTTGCTGCTTGCTGTGTATCAAGAACAGGTTGCCGGATGTGTCGGGCTGGGGAAGTTAAGCGAGAGTATATGCGAGATGAAAAGGCTTTATGTCAGGCCGGATTTGAGAGGCCTGAAAATTGGCATAGCGCTGGCTGAAGCAATTATCGAGCAGGCCAGAAAGGTGGGCTACACTTGCATACGCTTGGATACAGTCCCGTCAATGGAGACAGCGAGAGCGCTATACGTGTCTCTGGGATTCAAAGAGATAGAGCCGTATCGATATAACCCTATCGAGGGCACTGTTTTCATGGAGCTAAACCTGGTATGAATACTTCAGAGGAAAGATAATTTGGAATTTGAATTGGTCCTTGAGGACAATTTTGAACTTGCAGACATCGCCGAGAGTGGTGATTCAGGAAAAGTGGTTAAGCGTTGCAAAAAAATCTTTTTGAAGTTCCTGTCTTGACTTGGTCAAACGCTGTAAGCCGGGTCAGGCCTCCGCGTAAATTCTCAAAAATTAACGAAATATTCAGATAAATTTGTTGACTCTTGCAGTTTAATCTGGTAAGCTGTTCTGCGAGGAAATTCTGGAAGGCGCACGGTCAAATTGCAGCTTATTTGTTGTGGAGGATACGGTGTGAAAAGGAAACACATAATGATTCTGCGAAAGCATTCAGTTTAATTGTCGCCAAATATAATAATCTGTACGAATCGAAGAAAGGAGTAAAATTATGTCGAGGCGAACTTTTTTCAAGGTACTATTGGTAGCCGTCGCTATTCTTGGGCTGCTGGTTCTTTCGGATGTTCTGTCGGCCCAAGGCGGTAAGGATGCGGCTTTCGAGCGCGTCAAAGAAGTCCAGGCAAAGCACACCGCCCGTCTGATGAAAATCAAGGGCGTGGTGGGCACGGCTATCGGGCTTGACGAGAACAATAAGCTGGTAGTCACGGTCCTTACAGGAAAACAGGGCGTTGCCGGCATCCCAAAGAAGCTCGACGATGTGACAGTCCAGACAGTAGCAACGGGCAAATTCTACGCATTGGCACCAGGTGGCAAACCCGGCAAACCCGGCAAACCCGACAAACCGGGCAAACCGGGCAATGGGAAAAAGATAAATCCCAAGAAAAGGTGTGACCGGCCGGTTCCAATCGGCGTCTCGACCGGTAACGAAGGTGAGTGCTCGTCGGGAACAATTGGCTGCAGAGTAAAAGATGCAGATGGCAAGGTATACGCTTTGAGCAACAATCACGTCTACGCTTTGGAGAACAATGCTCCCATCGGCAGCCGGGTATTGCAGCCGGGGCGCTACGATGCCAAACCTCAATGCGCAATTAAGTCCAAAGACGTCATCGGTACGCTGGCTGCTTTTGAGCCTATTGTTTTTTCTACGACTGCCAACAACACAATTGATGCGGCCATTGCTGTTAGCTCAACGGGTAATCTTGGCAATGCCACACCATCAAACGGCTATGGCAAACCCAAGTCTGTCCCTGTCGCGGCTGCTGTGGATCAGACGGTACAGAAATATGGCAGGACGACCTCGCTAACAAAAGGGACGGTTACTTTGATTAATGCCACCATCAACGTTAATTATGGCACCGAGGCCAATCCAAAATACGCGAGATTTGTGGATCAGGTACTGATCGCGCCAAGTACCTTTAGCGCGGCGGGCGACTCCGGCTCCCTTGTGGTGACGGACCCTGACAAGAATCCCGTTGGATTGTTGTTTGCCGGTGGTTATTTGAATGGTGTTCTTCAAGTTACGGTCGCCAATCCGATTGGGCCGGTGCTTGATGCCTTTGGCGTTACTATTGATGGCGAATAGTGATACCTAAAAAATCTCCTATCGGATGCGGTATGTGTATGGCATAAATGCCAGCCACTGTGGTTGTCCGTATTACGTCGGAGGTATACAGGGCGCATAGGGTTCTATTTTGCTAAAGGCTGGCAGGATAAAAATCTATCGATGGCCAAACAGATTGTAATTGTTCTGCTGAGCATTGGTGCCGTGAGCACAGCCGGTGGTCTTAGCGGCTGTTCCCGCAGCAGTGCCGGCGACTCTGAGAAAGGAAAACGTATGCCCGCAAGGACTATTGAAGAAGTCCTTAAAGATAAAACAGATGAGTGGATGGCTCTACCCGGAGTTGTAGGGACCGGAATTGGTATGTCCGAAGGTAAGCCCTGCATCAAGATTCTTGCGTCGATGAAACCAGAAGAGCTGCAAGCTAAGATACCCTCGACTGTTGAAAGCTATCCTGTGATTATTGAAGAGACGGGGATATTCCGCGCACTGGACAAGGAGTAGCCCACTAATCCGGCATTTTGTTTTGGCTTTTGAGATTTTTATCCTGCTTAGTTCCAGCAAGTCGACAAGACCACGCAAAATCGCAACAGGATATTTTGAGCCAACAGCTTAGAATTCGAATTTGTCTTTGAAGACGGTTTTGAAGTCGTAGACGTCGTTGAAATCGTCGATTGAATCGGTCGGCTGAGTGCTCATCCATTTGTGCCTTATCATCAGATAAACGATTTCACCGAAATCGCGAGTGGTTTTAAGCCCCCAGCTATTTAATACCAACACTGCCAGTCTGCCCCACTTCTTTGTCGCCAGACGTTTGAGTCCCTCGCAGAGGCCCTGGCCCCCGACATGGCCGGGCTTAGCAACAACCTTTTTTAGAGTATAACCCAGTCCCTCGTGGACGAACCTCAGCGCCTGCGGGCTGAATCGTCCGTCTTCTCTGGCGATTTGTTCAAACTTTTTCTTCATTTCCAAGAGCTAAAGCACCTTTTGGCCGGGTTTTGCTCCGGTATCGGCTGAGAGCATGAAGATATCTTTTCCGCCGGTTCCCGCCGCTAAAATCATACCCTCCGAAAGACCAAACCTCATCTTTCTCGGCTTTAGATTCGCAAAATAGATTACGATTTTGCCGACCAGCTCATCTGGTTTGTACGCCTGGGCTATGGCGGCTAAGACGCTTTTTTGCGGTCCGCCCACATCCAAATCCAGCCGCAGTAGTTTATCGGCGCCTTTGACCGGCTCGGCCTTTACAACTTTGGCGATTCGCAGGTCAATCTTTTCAAAATCCTCGATTGCGCATTCCGGCTTAATAGGCTCGGCTGGAGCTGTCGCAGCCGGCCCCAGGCTTTGAGCTTGCTTACTTTCTTCCATCATCTTATTGACCTCGCTTCTATCAATCCTTTCAACCAGTCTTTCAAACTCACTTATTTTGTGGTTCTCTAATATTGTTTCGATGTCGGCAAATTTCAGTTCGTCAACGTTGAGAAATTTTTCGATTTTTTCAGTGTATTTAGGCAATATCGGTTTTAAGTAAATCGTCAGGATTTTAACTGCGTTTATCACGGCAGTCAGCGTGGTGCGGGTTTTTTCTAAATCTGTTTTAACAGTTACCCATGGCTGGTTCTGTTCGACATGCCGATTAGCCTCATCGGCCAGAGCGGTGATTGTCCGAACGACGGCAGCGAAGTTGAGGCTCTCATAGCCCTGGATGATTTGGTCTTTTGCAGCGATGAGCTTATCTATCAGTTCCCTGGCCCGCCCATCCAACCGGCCGAGCTGTCCAGCCAGGTTCTTTGTTAGCATTGGGCCTGAGCGTGATGCCAGGTTTGCGAATTTGCCGACCAAATTGGAGTTGATTTTATTTACAAAATCGTCCGTGTTCAGGTCGATATCGTCGATACCGGGGGTCAGTTTGCTTGCGTAGTAATAGCGCAGGTATTCAGGGTCGAGATACTTTAGATATGTGCTCGCTTTAATAAAAGTCCCGCGTGACTTACTCATTTTTTCGCCGTTTACGGTTAGAAAGCCGTGGATGAAAAGCTTGTTCGCGGTTTGGAAGCCCGAGCCCATCAGTGTTGCCGGGAAAAAGAGCGCGTGGAAATACATGATGTCTTTTCCAATGAAATGGTAAAGCTCATATTCGTCGCTGTTCCAAAGCTTGTCGAAATCGAGGCCGTTTTTGTCACAGTAATTCCTGGCAGAGGCCATATATCCGATGGGAGCGTCGAGCCAGACGTAAAAGAACTTGTTTTCTTCACCGGGTATTTTGAAGCCGAAATAAGGTCCGTCGCGGGATATGTCCCAGTCTTTCAGGCCGGCCTTGAACCATTCATCGAGTTTTTTGGCGGCGGATTGCTGAACGTACCCTCCGGCAATAAGCTGCTTTAGTTGTTGTTCGTAATCAGCAAGTTTGAAAAAATAATGCTCACTTTTTTTGCGGACAGGTTCGGTGCCGCACGTAGCACATTTTGGGTCTATCAGTTCGGTTGGCCTGTGGGTGCCGCTGCAAACTTCACAGGAATCACCGTACTGGTCCTGAGCTTTGCAGCGCGGGCAGGTGCCGCGAATATATCTGTCCGGCAGCCACATCCCGCATTTTTCGCAATAAGCCTGTTCAACACTTCGTTTAGCGATTGAGCCGGCTCGATTTAGCGAATCGAAAATCCGTTCGCTAAACCGTCTATTTTCGTCCGAATGCGTTGTATAATAGTTATCGAATTCGACGTAAAAGCCCCTGAAGTCTGCTATGTGCTCTTTGTGCATGCGCTCGATCAGCTTTTCCGGACTTATGCCGGCTGCACGTGCGCTTATCATAATGGGCGTGCCGTGGGCATCATCGGCGCAGAAGTAAAGGCACTGGTTGCCGCACATTTTCTGGAAGCGGACCCAGATATCGGTCTGCAGATACTCCACCAGATGCCCAATGTGTATTGGGCCGTTTGCATAAGGCAAAGCAGATGTCACCGCGATTTTTCGAGGCATAGCGTTCCCTTGAAATAATCACTGCGTTTGGGTTTTTTGGCTCTCTTGGTTCCTATCGTCCGTTGCAATATCTTGTTTCTCATCCACGCTTTCAGGTGTGGAAATTAGCTCAATTTCTTCGACCGGAACAGCGACCCTTACTCCTTCGCCGTGCTCTACAACAACAAGCTGAGTCAAAATATGCGTGTCAACGACTTTACCTTCACCACGTGCTGTTTTTACTTTGGTGTTCTTTTTGGGGAGTCGCTCTTTAAGTTCCGTATAAGTCTTATCCTCATATCGCAGGCAGCACTTTAGTCTGCCGCAGTAGCCTGATATCTTCGCCGGGTCGAGCGTGGCCTTTTGCATCTTGGCCATTCGCATATTGACCGGTTTCAATGTCTTAAGAAATCTCTTGCAGCAGCATTCCTGCCCGCAGCTTTCGATATCGGCAAGAAGCTTGGCTTCGTCACGCGGGCCGATCTGGCGCATTTCGATTCTTGTCTGGTGCTCGTGTGCAAGTTTTCTGACCAGTTGGCGAAAATCCACCCTGCTGTCAGCCATAAAGTAGAAGATAATACGCTCGCCGCCAAATACGTGTTCTGCATCAACAATTTTCATCGGCAGGTCCAGTTCTTTGATGAGCTGCCTGCAGTATTCCATCTCATCATTTGCGATTTTCTCAAGGTGCCTTTCTTCGCTTATGTCCTCGGAGGTTGCATATCGAACGAACTTGCCGGCCACCTCGCACAGGCAATCAACCTCGCTGTCTTCAAAATATTTTTTGACCTGCTCCTGGTTTAATCTGAATTGTCCCCCCCTGTAGGGGCAAAGCTGTCCTGTGAGCTGTCCCAATTCGAGGCCCCGGTCGGTTTTTATTACGACTCGGCGGGGCGATCTCGGTATTTGGGTCTCCTTATGTTCGAACCAGCCGAGTGTATCCATCCGGCCGTAGCGAACCAACATATATTTTTTATGTTTTGCCTGCTTAGGCCTTGGTGCCGTGGTTTTTGCCATTCCAATTGCCTGTTCTAATACGCACGTCAGGGTTACTGTTGCCAAAGCTTTATTTTATCAGAATCAGCGAGGTTTAACAATAGCTGCTCGAAAATAAGTCTTTCGTTAACGTTGGATTCAATCCAACGGAGGCTCTTGTAGCAATCGGCGATTTTTTCCGCCGACCGCTCGGGGTCAAAACGCTGCCTCAAGGTTCTTATTTGCTCGGCCTGGTCGGAATTGACGATTCCTTCTGTCCCTGCGATGTTTAATATCATTGCATCATGCAAGGCTGATATGACTATTTGCACGAGAGTTTTTTGGGCCCTTCGATTGATATCGGTTTTGCTGGTGGTTTTGTCCAGGTCAAACCAAGCGGCGGCAATTCTCTTGCTTTCACTCAAAAGCCAGACAGACAATTCCTGCGATTCGGCATACCGATAACTCGAAAGAGAGCCTATCAACTCTTTCTTGGTTTCATACAGGTTCGCGTCGGCAAGCTCAAGCCTGGCCCACCGCAAGGCCTGTCCTAAACTGCCCTGAGCGAGCCTGGCCCAATATTGCGCCTGCTTTTGGTTTATACCTATTTCCTTTAATCCTTCGATTATCCTCTCTTCAGCGATGGGGCCGAAGCGAATTATCTGGCATCTTGATTTGATTGTAGGCAGTAGTTTTTCCAAGCGTGTGCAGAGCAGAATAATAGTACAATAATCGGGCGGCTCCTCTAAAACTTTCAACAGGCAGTTCTGCGAGTGATTGTTCAGCCTTTCGGCTTCGCTGACGACAAAGACTTTTCTTTTCGACAAGGTGGGCCTTGCCGATACTTTGTCGATTAGAAATTCTCGAATGACATCTTTCGGCAAATCAACGGGCGGCGGTTTGCCTTTGCCATCCGTCGTAAATTCACGCAATTCTTTATAGACCGTATGAAAATCGGCGTGCGAGTCGGCCTCAAACACTCGGCAGGACTCGCACGAGCCACAGCTATCGGTGAAACCATTTTCGGTCACGGGATTTTTGCAAAGCAGCATCTTGGCCCATTCGCTGGCGGTCTTGAACCTGCCGACGCCTTCCGGCCCGGCGAAGATATATGCGTGCGGCGACTTGCCTGCGGCAAAAGCCCGCTGCAAGATTGAAATCGCTTTATCCTGGCAAAAAATTTCCTTGAGTGACATATAATATTGGCCACAGATTACACAGATTTCTCAGATATACTTCTTCATTTATAAAACCATACGTTTGACTTCAACAGATGCGCCAAAGTTGATAATCAAGCCCACTTCGAGTCCCATGGCCTTTAAGTAGTTCAGTAGTTGTGCCTCAAAAACATTGGCGTATTTGTCCGCAGCCTTGACTTCAACTACTACCTTGTTTTCAACTAAAAGGTCGGCAGAAAATTCACCAACAACTTGATTATCGTAACGAACTTCGACCGGTTTCTCAAATTCTACGCTGTAACCTCTCTTACTTAGCTCTATAAACAATGACTTGTGATACACTCTCTCTAAGAATCCGTAACCAAGCTCATTGTGAACAGTATGAGCAGCGTTAATAATCTCACTGGTTAACTCCTTATGTTTGTACTCGGCCATTTGTGCCAAAAAGTTATTTTTAATTCAGTGTAATCTGTGAAATCTGTGGCTAAAATCCCTTAACTACTTCTATTATCTTTTTGTGAACTGCTTGGATGTCGCCGGCAGCATCGATTACCAAGAAGTTTTTCTGTTCTTTGGCCAGTTTCAAGAATCCCTCGCGGACCCGCTGGTGGTAGCCCTCGCCCTTGGCCTCCATCCTGTCAAGCTTGCGATTCAATCGCTGCGCTGCGGTTTCCAAATCCACATCGAGAACAATTGTCAAATCGGGCCAGACTCTTTCGAGACAGTCTGTTGCAATTTTTATAATCTTTTCCATCCCGAATTCGCCGGCGTAGCCCTGATAGGCGCAGGTGCTTGAGAGCCATCGGTCGAGAATGACGCATTTGTTACTTTTTAGCGCAGGAGCTATTTTCTCAGCCCAGAGCTGTGCTCTGGCCGCCATATAAAGCAAGACTTCCATTGGTGTGCTCATCACGATGTGTTCGGGGTTGAGCAGGATTCGTCTTATCTTTTCGCCGATAGTGGTACCGCCGGGGTCGCGGAACATCTCTGTCGGAACGCCCTGCTCTTGCAGCCATTGTGCCAGCAGTTTTGCCTGCGTACTCTTCCCGCAGCCGTCCGGCCCATCGAGAACTATAAATTTGCCGCTTAATTTATTTTTCAAATTTGATTTCCTACTTTGAATCTGTAAGTTTCTTTGCTCGGTCGAGGAGTTGCTTAAGAAAGCCGTCTACCTGCAGTTCTTTGGCCCACTTATGCAGATAATCCCTATCGAGATGATCATATTGGACCGTTGCAACTCCAAGGGCGTCCTGAAATTGTTGGTTGGATTTACTATTTTTGGCCCACTCCAGTTTACTTAAAATTATATCTTCCGGTGAGACTACCCAAGCATCTAAACCCATTATATTAGCTTTTTGCCTTCGTTGAAATTCTTCTCTGCTGAAGGGGCGGTTCTTACGGATAATAAGATCAGCCTTCCAGCTATTTTGAATATCAATCACATTGAACACCGAATTGCTCTTAAAGGCGTCACGCGCAGCATCCGGATTGACATAGTAATCATCGCCAAGAGATTTTACAAAAACAATGAGCTGTTCTTCTGCGGGTGCTATAACGATATCAGCATCGTTTGTCGCTCTCGGCTGACCATGAAGGCTGCTTGAGACTGAACCGGAGAGCATATATGGGATATTCTGCTCCTCCAATTTCTTAATCAGTCTTTCTAAGAAGTTTTCTTGACTTGTCATATCTGTGTCTCGATATCAGGGTAGACTTGCTTAAATAGAGCTTCGCCAATCATAAGCCGTAGAATTTCTTGCTTTATTTTTTGTTCATTGTAATCGGGATTACGTCCTCTTACACCCGATTCGACGATACTGCGAAGATTATCGCTCATCTCAAATGCCATTTTAAGGCGTACTTCCGGCCCCAGTCTCCGCAGGATTTCAAACTGCTTTCTAGCAGCTTCGATAGTAGTATCCCCAGGTATCGCATTCATTTTAGTCTCCTCTTGATAACCAGTTTACTATCAACGCTCCGATTATTCCTCCGAGAAAACTAACAATCAGCCAAATCCAATGATCTTTATATTCTTTAAAGCGAAGGCCGCTGCGTATCAAAAATGAATTATACTTCCTGCTTAAATCCAATCCATTAAGAGTTAAATTTATTTTGAAAACGTGTTCCTCAAGCCCAAAATTTATGAGCTTCCGATCTTTAAGGTCATCATTAGCATTGAAAACCATAGCCCATTTTTCGTCGGTAGTTAGCTTCGATGCCTTTTTTTCCTTGAATCCCAAAATTTTCATTGCTTCATAAATCGTAAGCTCAAAAACTTCTCTTGTTTTTTCTGATTTATGATAAAAAGACTTCAACAGCTCTCTTTCATCTTTCGGTAACCACATAATAATTTTTCCTTTACAAACCTGTGAAATCTGTGGCTAAAATTCTTATTTTGTCAGTTGGAAGTTTTCCGGGCCGACGACCTGTCGCATCTTTCTGCAGAAGTCAAGGTCGGGGTTGACGGATAAGCTCTTGTCCGCGGCTGCATAAACTCTGCCTTTATCGGTTTGTACTGCTACATAAACAGGACTTCTGCCCTTGTGGTGCCGACAGATGCTCTTTATCGCAGCCACCTTTTGTTCGGTAACGTCTTTAGCGTCCAGTTTTATTCTGACTTTGGCGGCCAGCTTTTCTCTAACATCGTCTATGGGTATCAGCTCCACAGCAATAATATTCGGTTCTTCCCTTCTGTAATCGAGCTTGCCCTTTACAAAAACGACCGTATCTTTGACTAACCGGTCGCCGAATGCGTTCAGCACATCGGGGAACATCACCGCTTCGACAGAGCCCTGCAGGTCTTCGAGGACAAAGACAGCCATTTTTGAGCCGGCGTTTCGGCCCTTTTGCGTAATATGGTATCTTATTTTCGCTATCATTCCGCCGATTACGATTTGCCGGTCCTGGCCGAAGTCAGTCAGTTGTGAGGTATTGACGGTCGAATAGAGGTTTATTGTCTCGGCGTGATGGCTTAAGGGGTTGCTGGTGACATAGAAGCCGAGCACCTGTTTTTCATAAGCGAGCATCTGCATTTCGGGCCAGGGAGGGACGTTCGGCAACTGCTTATGGTCCTGGGAATAGTCGTCACCTTTGACCATTTGGCCGAAGAAGGTCATCTGGCCGTTTTGTTTGTCGGCCTGGAAACCCGCTCCAATTTGCATTGCTTTTTCGAGGCCTGCCATCATTTGAGGGCGGGTTCCCCCGAGTCTGTCAAAAGCGCCGGCCTTTATCAGGGCTTCGATGACCTGCTTATTGACTGCTCGCAGGTCGACATTCTCGCAAAAATGAAAGAGGCTCTGGAATCGGCCGGTTTTTTCACGGGCTGCAATGATTTGCTCGACGGCCTTTTCGCCAACGCCCTTAACCGCCGCCAGGCCAAAACGTATGACACCTTTCTTCTTCTCATCATCGCCCTTTTTGTAAAGGGGCGTGAAATCGACACCGCTTTCATTGATGTCCGGCGGCAGGATTTCGATATCCATTCTTCCGCACTCGGCGATGTAATCCACGACCTTATCGATGTTATCCATCTCGTAGGTCAGAAGAGCAGCCATATACTCGACGGGCCAATAGGTCTTCATATAGGCGGTCTGGTATGCGATGATGGCATAGCGCGTTGAGTGACTTTTGTTAAAGCCGTAGCCGGCAAATCGCTCGATAAGTTCGAAAATCTGCTGGGCCTGCGTTCTGCTTAAGCCTTTATCGACACAGCCTGCTATAAATCGTTCGCGCTCCTTGGCAATCGTCCTGGCTTTCTTTTTGCTTATTGCTTTAATTAAGGTATAGGCCTCCCGCAGCGGGATGTCACCGAGGCGATTGCAGATGCGCATCACCTGTTCCTGATAAACCATAATGCCGTAGGTTTCATCGAGGATTTCTTTCATAATCGGGTGCGGCAGGTCCCATTTTGCGCCGTGCTTGCGGTCGACATAATCAGGAATCAGTATCATGGGCCCCGGACGGTACAGTGCGTTGGCGGCGATGAGGTCTTCAATTCTGTCCGGCCTCATCTTCATCAGCAGGTCCTGCATCCCGCCGGACTCAAACTGGAAAATCCCTTTTGTCTTGCCGTTTGCGAACAGCTCAAAGACCCCGGGGTCGTCAAGGTCAATTTTTTCCAGGTCGATATCCTGTCTGCTAATATCTTTTACGAGTTGCCGGGCCAGCTCCAATACGCTCAGGGTCTTTAGTCCCAGAAAGTCCATCTTCAGCAGGCCGACCATTTCAACTACAGGCCCTTCGTAGGCGGTTATGATGTCATCGGAGCCTGCCGCTTTATAAAGAGGTATGAAATTGGTCAACGGCTCATCGGCAATGACGACGCCGGCGGCGTGGGTTGATGCGTGGCGGGTAAGGCCTTCGAGCCTTTTGCAGATATCAATTACTTTCCTGGTCTGGTCGCTTTGTTCATAGGCCTGTTTTAACTGCGGCTCAGTCCTCAAGGCTTTGTCCAGTGTCATGTCAAGAGAAGTGGGGACGAGCTTGGCCAATCTGTCGGCTTCTGGTAACGGAACGCCGAGTACCCTGCAAACGTCGCGGATAACAGCACGTGCCTTCATTGTTCCGAAGGTTATGATTTGCGCAACGTGGCCGTATTTCTGGCGGACGTAATCAATGACTTTCGCTCGGTTAGCCTGACATATATCGACGTCAATATCTGGCATTTCATCGCGCTGCGGGTCCATAAATCGCTCAAAAAGCAAGTCGTATCGGATGGGGTCAACATTGCACAGGCCGAGGCAGTATCCGACAACTGTGCCGACGGCGCTGCCCCTGGCGCCTGCCGGGATATGATTTTGGTGGGCGTAATTGCAGAAGTCCCAGACGATAAGAAAATAGCTGGCGAAACCCTTCGATTCGATTACGTCCAGCTCTCTGTTAAGTCTGGCTTTTATTTGCTCGGTGATTTGGCCGTATCGCTGCTTTGCCCCTTCGTAGCAAATCTTAGTGAGAAAATCTTCCGGTGTCGAGCCATCGGCAGGTTTAAATCGGGGCGCATGACGGTGTTTTAAGTCAAGCTCAACATTACATCGCTCAACAATAGCCAGGGTATTATCACAGGCCCTGTTCCAGTCGGTTTGAAATTTCGAATTTCGAGCTTCGAGCTTTGGAAGCTGGCGCATCTGCTCGGTGCTCTTTAAGAAAACGTCTCTCGGATAAATAAGTCTGGTAGGGTCGTCGGTGTTTTTGCCGGTGCTTATGCAGCATAAGCAATTGTGGGCTTCGTAATCGTCCGCCTGCAAAAAGTGCACATCGTTGGTTGCAAGCAGGCCCAGTCCCATCTTATTGGCAAGCGCGATTAGTGCCTCCCGCACCTGGTACTCATCATCTTCGTGGATTTGGACCTCGATGAAGAACCGGTCCGGGCCGAATATCTTCAGATAGCTTTCGGCAGCGGCAACCGCAGCCTTATCGTTGCCGTTTACCAGTTGGGCGGGAATCTCGCCTTTGAGACACGCCGAGGTGGCAAGCAAACCTTCGCTAAATTCGGCCAGGATTTCCTTATCAATCCTCGGGCGGTAGTAGAATCCTTCGGTAAAACCAGCGCTGGCCAGCTTCAGCAAATTCCTGTAGCCGGTATTATTTTCTGCCAAGAGTATCAGATGATAGGCCGCATCGCTGATACTGCACTTTTGCCTGTCGAATCTGCTGCGTGGTGCAACGTATGCTTCGATGCCTATTATCGGCTTGATGTGCGCAGACCTGGCCTTTGTATAGAACTCGACGGCGCCGAACATATTGCCGTGGTCGGTAACCGCTATCGTTTCCATTTCCAGTTCTTTGCAGCGTCTGAGCAATTTGTCGAAGCTAATCGCCCCATCAAGCAGCGAATACTGGCTGTGCAGATGAAGATGCGTAAACCCCGTTAGAGACTTTTTCCTCTTGTTCTCTAACGGGGTAAATCCTTTACCTGACATAACTCGAACCGTCCGTAAGAATATTGTTTTTGGAATATGATAGGCTTTGCACTGACCGATGTCAAGTTGCCAACGCAGCAAAGCTTTTCTCCGCCGGTTTACAAAAGATCTTGTGGCTATAACCGCTCGGTATTATAATTTGTCAAATGCAATCTGCGAACTTCAGATGACAAGATTGGCAGAGGAACCATATGGGCCCTAACCGCATGATAGAAAAGCTGCTCCCCAAGCTCGTGCTCGGATTCGTTTTGCTTTGTTTAGTAGCATTTTTAACCGGGTGTAAGACCATCAAGCTGTCGTTTCCGATACCTGTCGCTGAATGGCCCAACACATTTAAGCTCAGTAAACAGGACTGGGACAAGAAGGTAGTAATGGTTAACGTCTTCGTCAGGGGACCCAACTACATCGAACCTGATCCACCTGAGCTTGTTATCCCGGGTCTTTCTCACACAACGGACGTATTGGAAGGTTGTAAGGCCGAGAACTTAGGATTTTTTACATCAGTATGGATGGTACAAGCCACGTTCGGTGTTCCTGCCAGGGATTTTACTGTCACGGTAGGGAAAGTGCCCGACGGGTTTCAGCAGATTCTTCCGCCACCATCAGAAAACTTTTCCCCCACACTCGGCAAGGAATACTTCATTATGATCTGTATGGAACCCATGGAGAAATCCGAAATCTTCTTGGGAAAGCCCTTTCTTGCAGCGGAAACACCGTTGCCACTGGGAGGAACCGTCGTCCAAGTAGAAGGGACTTACATTCACGAGCCATCTGGGATGGCTTTTCCAGAAAGTGTCGGTTATTTCCAGCGCGCGCAAATCCGCCGCTACGACCAATTAGGGTATAATGTATCGGTGGGCTACGACTTGAAGCGGTTAGTATCCAAGATAGCTTTTGTGACCGTTTACATCCACCCGGCTCAGCCTGCCAAAGGTCTGTCTTCAGCAGGTCTATTGCGAAATGAGCTCAAGGGAGTAAAAAACGCCATCCGCACCCTCCATCCCCGTGCAAAGCTGCTTTCGGAGGCTAATGTCCAGCTCAACCAGACTGGCGGAGTAGTGCAAGGCATGGGCGTCACCTTTAGTTACGAGCGACTGACTCTGACCGGCCGGCAGATTGTTATATCGAAAGCATACCTATTCACCCACGGAGACTGGTTTATCAAATACCGTATCACATATCCAAAGCAATATCACAGTCAGATTGACACAGAAATAGATCAGTTGATGCAAGCACTACGCTGGCCCGAACCGACGGACAACTAACGCCCACTTTCAAAAGAGCTTGCTTCCAGAGCCGGTCTGCTATCGAAGAAATCATGAAAAACACTTGCAGCTTAAACACCTCATGTATTACAATATGTTTAGGAATTCTTGATGTGCCAGGGGAGCCGAAGGCCGGGTGAAGACCCGCTGAGGCTGAGAGAGCGCAAAATTTGCGGTGACCCTACGAACCTGATCAGGTTAGGACCTGCGAAGGGAGGCAGTTAAAAGTGTAAAACGGAAAACGCAAAGTGCAAAATTATGGTAAAAACATAGAAAATTTTGACTTTTGAATTATAGTTTTTCGTTTTAAGTTTTAAGTCTTTAGCTTTTGTGCACTCCTTTTGCGGGCCCCGTTGGAAGTGAATCGTGAACTCAGATTGGCGCAGGCTCGGTCCGGACTTCTAACGGGCGGGAGTGCATTTTTGTTGGTAGTAAGTTGTTTTTTGAACTTTAAAAAGAGAAGGGAAAGGAAGCAAAAATGATAGAAATTGATATTTCGAGGACTATTATAGAAGAGTATTCCAGAAGGTTATCCGAGCATCTTGAAAATGACGTGGTTATAGTTGGCGCAGGGCCTGCCGGCCTGGCCGCGGGCTACTATCTGGCAAAGGCGCGGGTCAAGACCACCATAGTCGAGAAAAAGCTTTCCATAGGCGGAGGTATCTGGGGAGGCGCTGCGGGCTATAATGTAATTGCCGTTGAAGACAACGATATTTTGGACGAGGTCGGCGTCTCTACAGAAAAAAAGGGTGATTTGTATGTGGCAGATGCAATAGAATTTGCCACAGCTCTTGCATATAAAGCAAAAAGAGCAGGAGCAGCAATATTCAATTTGACCGAAGCTGAAGATATTATCCTAAAAAAGGATAAAGTTGAAGGGGTGGTGGTTAACAGCACCGCTATAAGAATGGCGGCCCTGCACGTTGACCCCTTTTGCATTTCCTGCAAATGCCTTATTGATGCGACAGGCCATCCGGCTGAAATAGTTGCAATGCTGAAAAAACGAAAGCCGGAGCTTTACCCGAAAGGGTTAGGGGAGAGTTTTATGGACGTGGAGACGTCTGAAGCCGGCGTGGTAGAAAAAACAGGCGGAGTCTATCCGGGACTCTATGTTAGTGGTATGTCTGTGTGCGCTGTTTTTAATTTGCCGAGGATGGGGCCGATTTTTGGCGGAATGTTAAAATCCGGGAAGAAAGTCGCTGAGTTAATAAATGAAAAAATTTAATCTTCCAACACGCCGGCAGTGTTTCGAGATAATAAAAGAATATCACGTTCCGCCACATATCCTAAAGCACAGTCTGGCTGTGGCTAAGTTAGGAGTCTTTCTGGCGGAGAGACTAAGAGAAAAAGGCGAAGCTGTTGATGTCGATTTGGTGGATAGAGCTTGTTTGCTGCACGATATTGTCAGGGTTTGTGATTTCAAGGATTTAGATTACGGCAATTTTGAGCAGACTGTTACCGAACAAAACGAGGCAAAATGGCAGCAGATAAGAGCAGCGTATAAAGGCACAGGTCACGAAAATGCTGCGTACAGCATATTAAAAGAAAAGTACCCTGCGCTTGCTTTAACTGTAAAAAAACACAGATATATGGCTATGCTGGATGAAAAGACCAGGCCGAGTACCTGGGAAGAGAAATTGCTTTATTATGCCGATATGAGAGTTATGCACGATAGGATTGTGCCACTGAAGACAAGACTAAGGGAAGGTCATAAAAGAAACGCTTTTCTACACGGCACAGAAGCTCAAAGTAAGATTAACACAGCCAAAGTTGACCCGTTAATCTTCAGATTGGAGCAAGAAATCTTTGACAGATTGGCTTTGACGCCTGTTGCACTTACAGATGAATTTATTGACTCATACTCCAATAAGACACAGAGAGCATATTAAGCCGCTATGATAAAAAAACAAGGTCTTGGGCCGGTCTGGAAGGATTGGACAGCGCATTTATCGAAGATAAGGACTAAGAGACTGTTACCTGTTTCCAGGATGTTCGCTGGGTGGCCCATATTCCTGAAACAACGGTAACGGCAAGCATAACCACAAATGTCACTGTAGTGAACCAATACCCCCACGCGGCGGTCTGGACGTGGGCCATTCTTATTACCACCGTCCCGATAGCGAACGATTGCAGAAACATCTTTACCTTGCCCGAGGCTGTGGCGGCAAAGTTGACGCCGCGAGATTCCGCAATATGACGCAATGCCGTCACATAGACTTCCCTCAGGATAAGTATGGCCGCAACGGTCCAATGTATTACTGCAAGGGTGGTGGAGGAAAGACCAAAAAGCTTCGGCTCGCCGATTATTGCAAAACAAATAAAAGTGCCGCAAACCAGCACTTTGTCGACCAGCGGGTCCATCATTCGGCCGAATTTGCTCGTGACGTTCAGTCTTCTGGCAATGGGACCGTCGAGCATATCGGTTATGGCCGCAGTGACAAAAACAACGAAGGCGATATCAAGAAAGAAAGTCCTGCTCTCGGCATAAGGTGGGGGGGTGTAGAGAATCATAACAAGGAAAACAAGGGTCAGGCCAAGCCGGGCAAAAGTCAAGATGTTCGGAATATACCATAGCATAACGCAAAGTTTATCCTGTTAGTAAAATAGTTCAAGACTAAATTTGCTCGACAATCAAATCGTAGCCCTTTGTGTTAACCACTCTCGTACTGATGAAGCATCCCGGCTTTGCCGAGCAATTTTCTATCAGGCACACACTGTCAATATCGGGGGCCTGACCGTAGAAGCGGCCCTTTCCGGAACCTCCTGCATCGATAGAATCAACCAGACAGGTAAGTTTGCCGCCGAGCAGCTTTTTGTTCCTGGCAAAGGCGATTTTTTGTTGGGTCAGCATCAGTTCTTCGACTCGCTCTTCTTTTATCCGGTCGGGTATCTGGCCCGGCATCTTGGCTGCGGCAGTACCGGATTCAGGGTAGTATTTGAAGCACCCCAGGGCATCAAACTTGGCCCATTTGACAAATTCGAGCAGCTCAGCGAATTGCTCCTCGGTCTCTCCCGGGAAGCCGACTATAAAGGTCGTCCGCAGCACAATATCCGGAATGGCCGAGCGCAATTCTTCAATAAGAGAGCAGATGCGTTCTTTCGTATCGGGCCTGCGCATATCTTTTAGAATTTCGTTGTTTATATGCTGGATGGGCATATCGATATAGTGAACGATTTTCTCACTGGCTGCGATGGTTTCGATAAGCTCCTCATCAATTCCAGCAGGATATGCGTACATCAACCGGACCCACCTCAAGTCAGCAGTTTCTTCGAGTTCTTTCAATAGCGCAGGCAAAGCGTTTTTTATTTTCAAATCCCGGCCGTAATAGGTGGTATCCTGTGCAATTACGTTTAGTTCAACTACACCTGCCGAGACCAATTCAGCAGCCTCTGCCAGAATAAGCTCCTGAGGTTTACTTCGGAATCGGCCTCTGATTGACGGTACGGTGCAAAAGGAGCAGCGGTGGTCACAGCCTTCGCTGATTCTAAGATACGCCCAATGACCGGAGTTGATGAGTAATCTCGCTCTATCATCGAGTATACCCGCTCGGGTTGTTTCACACGCGTGCTCGAGGAAAGCCGCCTTTTCATCCGAGATGAGGGTATTTTTGATTATCTGGACTATTGCATCTCGCTGGCCGAGGCCGATAATGGCATCGATGCCATCAGCTTGGTCAAGTAGCTCCCGGCCCAATCTTTCCGGCAGGCAGCCTGCGACGATTATCTTTTTTACGGTGCCGGTGGTCTTCCAGGCCACAGCGTCGTCTATTGCTTCGAGCGCCTCGGCTTTGGCAGGTGCGATGAAACCACAGGTATTGATTACCACGACGTCGGCATTTTCGGGCTCGGTGGTTATTACCAAGCCCGCCTGGGCGATTTCGGCCAGCATCCTTTCGCTGTCGACTATGTTCTTCGGACAGCCCAGCGCTACGAAGCCAACTGTTACCGACTTGTGTTTTTTCCTCGTCATAACTTCAGAGTGAAATTCCGAACTCTCTTAAAGATGCGGATTCGTGCAGTTTACGCATTTGGACTGTTTTATATCAATCCTACGACTACTGTTATGTTCTGACCGTTTACCGAAGAATTACACACTTCAGAATCACTCTTTTACCGCAAAAAATTTCGCTACGGACCGTGCGCAAGTTGCTTCTTCTAAGAAAATATTGAATAAAATCAGCACGGCTGCACGTCAAATACAAAAAATGCTAAGCAATTTTTCAGAGATTAGCACAGCGAGTGAGCTTAGTCATTATATTTTGGCCCACCCGAACAATTTTAATGAACAGCTCAGAAAAAGTACGATATAACAAATGTAATCCATATTTGTTGGGTTAGGCGTGGTTTCGTTATGTTCAGCTACCTTCTCAAATTCATCGATAGACCAAGGTTATTGTGGGCTTTGCCCGTTCTTTCGCTGCTCTGTTTCGGCGGCTGTGGGGACTTTTTCGCCCAGAAACCCACAGAAATTCAGTCGCAGACCATACTCGAAGATTTATCGCAGATTCGGGAAGTGCCTAACTTAAATACCCCACTGCCCGATATTTACCTCGCTGAGCCCAGGATTATGGAAGGCAAAGACGGTGCGAAGCTGTTCTACTTTACAAAGCATCACACGGTGGACAAGCTATCAACTCTTATTAAAGAACAACTCGGCTATACGGTCAGCGAGAGTCCCGCTACAAACCAGTTGATTGTCAAATGCCCTACCGTTGATGATGCTAAGGCGACTATTGAGTTTCTGAATCTGGTTGACGTTCCTCCAATCCAGGTAAACATCAACTGCCTGATACTCGAACGCTTCGCCGACGTAACAATGGACTGGGAAACCACAATCAAGATAGAGAACCTGCTGGGCGAGAAAATGACGCTCGGAGGTAAAACGGACTCTTCCGGCAACCTGCTGCCGGCGTTCCCAGGCGCTTCTTTGCGAGAATCCAGGCGTTCCACATTCGGCCTGGACCTCGGCTACTGGAAAGACCAGGGCATAACCGGCCATGAGTTCAGGGCTGTAGTTGATGTGCTCGTTTCGAGAGGATACCTCAGAATCCTGATGAACCCGACTATCGAAACGGTAAACGGCCAAAAAGGTATTATCAAGATGAGGGACAACGTCCCGCTCGAAAAGATACTGATAAAAGAAGGCTTCGATGAGCCATTTAGCCTGACCGAGTATCAGTGGGTTGAAGACTTACTCGAGGTCACTCCTTATGTCTATTCCGACGGCTTCATAGGTCTGTCTACGAAGATACAGCTTGGCTCAAAATCCAAACCGGAAGGCGTTGTTCAGACATCGATTATTACTGAGCGTACCATTGAAGTCGCGGAAAACCGAATAAAACCAGGCGATAGCTTAGTCATCGGCGGTATGAGAAAAAGCGAGGAGCGAGCGGTAGTCCGCGGCGTTCCTTTCTTCAAGGACATTCCACTTCTTGGCGTACTGTTCTCAAGTAAAGATTTTGAGGAAAAGGCCACAGAGGTTATTTTCATTCTTACCCCCACAATTTCATCCGGCGGCGTCAAACACACCGAAATGATAGAAGAGATGAGGCGAAAGATGGCCAAGCCGAAAGTGTGAAACGGCCTTGAGCGAAACGCTGCCGATCTATTTGAGTCTGCTGCATACACCAAATATGTTGGGCGGCGGGCCGCGAGGCTGAGTACGAACGCCTCAAGGCCGAAATAGAGAAAGCCGAAACTCTCCAGGAAATCGAGCAAATAAAAACGAAACTTCTCAAGACGACCGACCAGCTTCTTGCCGAAAAGGCCCAAAAAAAGCTGAAAAACCGAATGCCGAGTGAGAGCAAACTTGCTGCACAAAGCAGCAAAAATCCGAAGCTAACGCTCAAAAACACCTAAATTAGCGCCGCACAAAGCAAACTAAACACCAGCCCACAAACTGTGCAGCTTTTTTGCTTGACGTTCAGCCATCGGTTGTTTATACTAAATGATGTAGAAATTAGTCCTTAATGGAGGATAGACCTGTGGACGATGTTGATAGCAGAGATTTTGAGACCAAAGATTTTGGTAGCGAAGACCTCGACGACATGATTGTCTATGGCGATATGAGCGCAGTTACGCCTGATTCAAAGCCGATTCCTTTTGACGACGAGACTGCCAATACAGAGGTCTCACATTCGCCTCTGAACCTGGGCGGCGGCAGCGCAGCAAAAGCGTCCGAGCTGGAGTCAGCTGCCCAGCCGGTGAAAAAAGTAGTTTCTTCCCAAAGAATCACAGGCGTAAAGACCTTCTTTACGAAACTGCATCCGGGAGCCATGGACTTTCTCGATAAGCAGATTAGCAACTGGTTGAAGAACAATCCCAGCCTTGTGGTAAAACGAACAAATATCACGACAGGCGAAGTCCAAGCCAAAAAGACCGAGCCTAATATTATAGTTACGGTCTGGTATTAAGTTTTGAACTGCCGATAGCCAGAATAGATATTGAAATAACCCCGCCGAACCAGCGCTTAAACATAAGACTCAATTAGGCCTTGTCAAAGCAGCTTGTCTATTGCGGCAGCGATGTCTTTTTTGCTGGTCAAACCAACCCATTTTTTCTGAACCTGACCGTCCTTGAACAGAATTACGGTCGGTATCGCACTTATGCCGAACTCGATAGCACTGTCACGAGCTTCGTCGGTGTTTAGCCTGCAAATCTTTGCCTTAGCCGTATATTCATCCCCAACTTCTTCCAGGATAGGCCCCATCATTTTGCAAGGCCCACACCACGGTGCCCAGAAATCAACCAGCACCGGCACATCGGAGCTATGAACAACCTCATCAAACGTCGCGTCAGTCAACTCAATTACATTACCAACCATTGCTCAATCCTTTCCATATCACTTGCGGACAAACAACGGTATTCTACCGATGAGGCGCAGGCCTGTCAAATATTTAATTCGCCGTCCTTTGTTTTGCTCTTTGCTGGATTTTTCATCCGGCGCACGGAAAACCCGCCGTTGTGCTCATTTGGTAAAAAGAACTTGTTTTATTTGCGCAAAAACGTATAATTATGGTACCTAAATAAGGCACACCCGGATATAGCGGCTTATAATGTACGAAGAAAATATAAAACCATCTCTGTATTTTTGTAAGTGCTTGTAGTTAATACGCTTGGAGATTTGACAGGAGGAGTATTATGTGCAACAGATTGACATTTGCAGTTCTTATCGCCTCACTGCTGGGTCTGGTTAGTGGCGCTGACGCAGGGGTTGTTATCATGCAGTGCGACGTGGGTGGATGTGGTCCTCTGCAAGCCGGTTGGATCAGTCTGGGTAGTTGCGGGACCCACAGCAATGTTGGCGGAACGGGCATTGATGTGACCCTTGCAACCGGCAACCCGGGGGCGTGCGATTGTCGAGACCTCAACGGCAGCGGCCCCTTGGCTGATGTGGAAACCGATTTATTGTTTGCCGATAATGAGAAACAAAGCCCCAACTCGGATTTCATTATTACCTTTAGCAACCTCATACCGGGTGCAAGTTACCGACTGCTGAGCTACCACAGTCGTACGGATGAAGGAGACACCACGATTCCCGGTGTCACGATTACCGGCGCAACGGTGGTTTCCGTGCCCGGCAGTATCGTCCAGAATCACGCTATCATGGACAACCCGGCAGAGTGTATCTTCATTGCCGGTGCCGGTGACGCCTCAATCCGTTTCCAGGGCCCTGACGGTGGTTGTGCCGGCTGTCAGGTGTTTTTGAACGGCTTTGTCCTTGAGCTAAATGCCCCCACCATAACGTTTGGGTCCGATGCTTCCGGCGGCGTCGAGACTATCAGTCCGGCGCTTGTTCCGGTCAACCTCATCAACCCCGAACCAGGCGAAACCTATACGGTGCAGTACGCTGCTATCGGCGGGACTGCCACCCCCGGCGGTGACTACACCCTTACGCCCGATACTCTAATTTTCAGCCCCGGCCAGACCACCAAGAACATCAGCATCGATATTGTCAATGACGGTGAGCCGGAGGAAGATGAGACCATCATCCTGGAGTTGTCGAACGCTACAGGCCTTGATGTAGTGCTGGGAGTTGACCAGCATACTTACACGATTTCCGATACGCGGCCCAAGGTTTTCTTTAATACCGCGACCAGTACGGGTCAGGAGGACAGCACACCGGTGATGATTGCCGTAGAGCTTTCCGTTGCCAGCGATGAGATAGTAACGGTAGATTACGCAGTCACCGGAGGCACCGCCACCAATGGTGTCGACTATATACTGGCTGATGGGACCTTGCAGTTTAACCCGCTCGACACCACGGAGTACATTAGTATCGACATCATTGACGATTCGCTCGAAGAAGAAGTTGAGACTATTGTGCTGTCCCTGTCTAATCCGGTCAACGCCACGCTGGGGACAACGAGCCAGCACACCTATTCCATTATCGACAATGAGCAGGGAGTTGTGTGGGACGGACTGGTCTGGTACTATTCTGAAAATTCGGGCGGACCGTTTGTAAACACCGACGGTGACCTGGAGTGGGACCCTGAGAAGGAGGGGCAATTCATAACCCGTATCCCCGCCCAGGATATAAGCGACGTCGACGATGTAGTGGAGATTTCGTACTGGCTGCTGACCGACGGTGACCATGATTGTCCGGATTGCTTCGGCTGTGATCCTTATTGCCTTGACGACGATATTACCTGTATCGCGGGAACCAGCGACTTCCGTTTCGGGATGTTTGAGGCGGATGGAGAATATATCACGTCCGACGGAATGGGTCATAACAACTCTATGTTTGTCGGCTACAAAGGCTACAACTGGCGCTTTGGTCCGAACATGTTGGACGGACCCACACGCTGGGTTGAGTATTGTAAAGGCCCCGACAAGCCCGAAACCCACAAGACCGGCAATTTTGCCAAGAAGCCGGTCGATTCGGATAGTCTCATGAGCATTAATGAAGGGCTTGAGGATTACATTCCCGGCTTTGAGTGCCCTCCCGGAACGTGGTCGTTGTTGACCTTGCGGCTTAAGCGGACATCTTCCAGCTCTATAGAGATGTTAATTACCTACAACGACAGAACATACACCTGGACCGACAACAACAGCGGCGAGCAGCCCAGTATGATAGATGTCCTTGGCGTCCACATGCGCAACGGCCGGCCTTACGACAGGCTCGTGCTGCAAACCCTCTGGCAGCCGCCGCCGGAGGCCTGGGACCCAAGCCCACCAGATAGTGCCGGGAACCAGTCTGTAGATGTAGTCCTCAGCTGGCAGGCGGGAAACTGCCTGTTCAGGCACGCTGTGTACCTTGGCGATGATTATGACGCAGTCCTGAATGCTACCGCCACCAGTACAGGCATATTCAAGGGTTATTTCAATCCGGGCGAGGAGACGTTCGACCCTGATGTAGATGGCGTTGACCCTCAACCGCTTGAGTTGTGGAAGACGTACTACTGGCGGATTGATGAGATACATAGCCCTGAGCCTCCTTGTTCGGACTATCCACCTATGACCAAAGGCAATGTCTGGAGCTTTACCACCGGCACTGACATAACACCTGCCGGCAGTCCCGGCCCAGCCGATGACGCCGAAAATGTACATCCAAATGTGGTACTTGAATGGAGGCCGGGCCAGCACGCAGCTTCACATGATGTGTACTTTGGCACCGATTCCGACGCTGTGGAAGCTGCGACTACATCTTCGGACGAATACGAAGGCAGACAAGACCTTGATGCCAACAGCTATGACCCCTGCGGACTGCTTGAATTAGCCACCATTTACTATTGGCGGATTGATGAGGTCAATGAGGGCGAGACGCTCGAAGGCCAGGTCTGGCATTTTACGGTCGACGATGGAAAAGCCCGTGACCCCAACCCCGCAAACGGCACCTGGAGTGCGTCAACAAATACAATCCTAAGCTGGACGCCGGGAGCCCTCGCAGCTGCGCACGATGTGTACTTTGGTACTAATTCGTACGACGTTAACGATGCCAATACTACGCTGACTTTGGATACATATATGGGCACACAGAACCTTGATGCAAATACGTATGGCTGCTCCGGGCTTGAATCTGCTCAGACTTACTACTGGCGGATTGATGAGGTCAATGACGGCAATATACGCAAAGGCGACGTCTGGAGCTTTGCTATGGTAGAGTATATTGTCGTTGATGATATGGAGTCATATACGCCGGGTTCGGGCAGTCCTCATCCAATATCTGATGAGTGGATTTACGGTACAGTGAACTTGACCGGCTCGGCACTCGACGTCGGGACGGCTCCAGGTGACCCGGTCCGCCAGGGCCAGCAATCGATGAAGTATACATACTGGAACGGCTATAATTTTGGCGCCGGCTATTACTCCGAGATAGAACGCCAATACCCCGACCCCTGCAACTGGACCACGTTCGGCGTAAAAGCGTTGACGTTGTACTTCTACGGCAATCCAAACAATGATGCCGGTGATATGGAGCAGATGTATGTCGGTCTAAAAGATGGCGATGGCCATTATGCAGAAGTCAGGTACGGCGACGGCGAAGATGAAGAGCTGAATGACATAAGGATTGCGCAGTGGCAAGTGTGGAATATTGACCTGCAGGATTTCAACAATGGCGGTGTAGACTTGACTGATGTCAACACGGTTTATATCGGTTTTGGTGACAGGTATAATCTGTTCATTCCTGGTGGCACAGGTACCGTATACTTTGACGATATTAGTCTGTAT
>Ga0114922_10001091_pt1 | contig 25787 bp, 24 predicted proteins | sample AartaG_FD_100975 | JGI IMG/M metagenome (GOLD analysis project Ga0114922, IMG submission 100975) | Deep subsurface microbial communities from Aarhus Bay to uncover new lineages of life (NeLLi) - Aarhus_00045 metaG | ecosystem: Environmental > Aquatic > Marine > Oceanic > Sediment | place... | reverse complement strand
TCTCCTTGGGCCGCTTCAACAAAAAAGAAGATATCCATGTCGTTCTTGAGGAACTTCCAGAAATCGTGAAGAAGCTAAGAGAGATCTCAGCCCTCGACATCAACGATTCCTGAACTATTTATACCCTTCGGGCGAGCCTATCTCAACGTAAGTTTATTTTAGGGAATTTTATTTGATCTGGGCGAGATAAGTCCGGCGGGCCTCGAGAAAAAATTCCTGATATCCTTCGTTTCTAAAATCTGGGTATGTCCAGTCCAGCGATCGGACTTTGTCCCTTCCGAACAGAAATTCCAGATGGGCATAAATGCCATCCTGGAGAGGAACCCGATGCGCAAAATTTTTTGCTGTCGCCATGATCAAAGAGGCCGTTGTCAAATAGCCAGGATCGATATTAACAGGCCTGTGTTTGGTATGAAATTCTTCTCGAAAATCTTCCTCCAATCGATTGGTCTCCAACTTTATAGCGCCAAGTCTCTCAGGCTCGATCAACTGTTCAAAACTCAAGAATTTTCTCCTGAGATTCTTTCCCATCTCTCTCTCGTAGTAATCTGTGAAATCAAAGGAAAACAAAGGGCTCCTCAGATCGACACTCCCATACATTTGGATAAGCCTCTCCTCTGTGCCTAAAATGGTGCGTTCCTTCGATGCGATGATCCCACAGATCAATTTTACGGGAACAAAAGATTGTGGTTCAGCCAATGTTATTCTTGTTTCTTGCGCATAACTTTCCATTGACCGGTAAAATAGATCGGAGATTGATCGATCCGAGACTCAAAAGTTCCCGTGATGGAGTCCCCCTTCAAAACTCCCTCAAAAGAGGTATACATCCGGCGCTGCATCTCCGGATCCCAGTAGGGAGCCAACTCGCCCATCACTTTTCCTCCCTCGACTTCCACAAACTTAATGGTCAGTAACTCAGGAAAATTGGGATCTATCTTAATCTTATCCCTGTATCCAACAGGAAGATAAGGTTCTCTTGCACCGCCTGGTATCATCAGAACATCACCATAGGCTTCCGCCTCTTCTGCCTTCAGGATAAATTCGATCGTGCCGCTCCTTCCTGTATCTTTGCTGGAATAATCGCCCTTCCATTCCCCTTCGAGCAATTTCAAGTCCACGCTTTCACCGTATATGCGAACAGGTTTTTGGATAGACTGACATCCCCCTAGAATAAACATGGCGGTTATCACAATCCAGAACAAACTCAATCGTATCTTCATGATGATCGCCTCCGTTTTTCAGGAAATGAAGAGCCAATTAACATATACAACAGGCACCGTGAGAGGTCAAATCAAAATCATCCTTTTTCTACAGGATAACCGGCCCGCTTCCAATCCATCCAGCTTCCTTGATAAGCAAGGACATTACTGAATCCAAAATCGAGAAATTTTTTTGCTGCAATGTTCTTGGCGGGACAATCGATGTCCAGAGAATACGTAATGATCAAGCCCTGTTTATCGAATAAGGCTTCCACTTTTTCCTGACTCATCTCTGATATCAGAAGGTGAACGGCACCGACGATATGTTCCTTTTGATATTCCGGTGTGTCTCTTACATCGACAAGATGGAAGGATTCGTTTCGCTGTATTTTTCCCAGCAAAACTTCTTTGTTTATGGTGTCCATCGAGCTATGCCTCCGACAATCATTTTTTCCGATTTCTCTATTCCTGTCCAGTCCTAATTTGGCTTCTCTCTGCCTCTGAGTCTCCGCATAAACAGGAAAATGGGATATCCTGATGCAAAGATGAGGACTCCCATCAAAGCTGATCTCGTCTCATTCAAAAGCACAAAGATTGCGGGGAGCAAGGGATACAGAGGAACCCGATATCCCGAGTATCTCGTTTTTTGTATCTTGGCCTTTCTTCTGAGAACAAATAGGGTTGATGCGACCACAGCAATGCTCAGCGCATCGACGAACATGACATAATTCACGATATTCTCAAAAGTTCCGAGAAAAAATATAGAAAAAAGAACAGTGGCCGTGAAAAAGACCAAGGTGAACTCTTGAGCTTGGGTTTTCTAATTGACTTTCATAAATATGGCCGGAAGAGTGTTGTCCTCAGCCATGGCATAATAGGCTCTGGGAAGCTGCAAAAAGGTGGCGTTCAGAAACCCCATGGCCGAAAGTCACCTTTGCAACCTCTGCGGCTACAAGTTTCGCTCCGGCTATCCCTGGAATCCCTAAAATCTTATAGTAGGCAGCATTGATCAGAAGATAACAGGTTATGATGATCAGCATCCCTCTCAAGATAGCCCGTGGCATGTTTTTCCGGGCATTTTTCATATCTGCCCCGAAGTTGATCGTGTTCTGGTATCCGCCTTGCGTATAAAATACCGCGATGAGTCCGATCCCCATCGCCAACCAAAATGGCTTCATCGAACCTGGCTGTTCCCCGCTTGAGCCCACGCCCCCGATTTAATTCCGAGATAATTGATAACGAACAAAAATAGGATCACAAGGGCAGCCGTCAGCTGGATGAAAAACTGATTCTGGTACTTTGGAGGCAGGAGGATCGGCAAGAGATATTCTGCTCCGATGATGGAGACGGCTCCTGCCCCGGCTCCGTTAGCGATCAGTATTCCAGCCCAATTGAACATGAAGGCCAAAGAAGAATGATAGGACTCTGCCACAACCTTGTAGTAAGCACCCGGTCGAGGAAACCTGTTGCCAGGGAGAGTGGCTTTTAGTATGCTTAAAAGCCGTAAAAGAAATTCTGCCCATGAACAATACATCATTCCCTGGCTATCATGGAAAGATCCTGGTGATCGATCTATCCAAAGGAAACATTCACCAGATGCCTTTATATCCTCATATCGTCGAACGATACCTTGGTGGAAGAGGATTGGCGACCCGTTTATTCTATGATGAGATCGATCCGCTCTGTGATCCTCTCGAAGCCGGAAATGTGATCGTCATCGCCACTTCTCCCCTTATTGGAACGCGTTCTCCGACGGCATGCCGGGGTCACATGGTTTTCAAGTCGCCGTTGACCGGAAAGATCGGAAGCTCCAACTGCGGTGGTTCCTGGGCCCATGCATTCAAGTCCAGTGGGTACGATGTGCTTGTGATCAAAGGAATGGCTTCAGAACCCGTCATCATCGACATCTCTCTGGAGGAAGTCCAAATCATCCCCCAAACCAATCTTTGGGGCCTGGATGTCCACGAGACAACCGAGCGACTGACGGCAGATCCTGAATCGGGCAAAAACCAACGCATTCTTGGCATCGGACCAGGTGGGGAAAATTTAGTGCGATTCGCCTCCGTCATGAACGATAAAAACAGAGCTTATGGCCGAGGAGGACCGGGGGCTGTTTTTGGAAGCAAAAAACTCAAAGCCATACGTGTTTCTGGACGCAGCAAAATCACTATCAAAGAAAAGGAGAGATACAAATCCGGGTTGGACCAGGCCCAATATCTCATGAAATCGGCTCCGGTTACCAAAAGTCTCTTGCGGGAATTGGGAACTTTAGGATTGCTTAAGCTCATCGATCTCATCGAAATGCTTCCCCACAGAAACTTCCAGGATAACCTCCATCTGGACGATGATTTAGATAGGATATCCGGGGAAACGCTCCGGAAGACCATTCTTGAAAGAGCTGGCGCTTGTTATGGTTGTTCCATCGCATGCCAACGGCATACGGAGGTGGAAGGGAAAAAGGGAGAAGGTCCCGAGTATGAGACCGTCGTGATGAATGGCCCCAACTGCGGTATTTATGACTTGATTGCCATTACCAAGGCTCATTACCGCTGCAATGAGCTCGGATTGGATACCATCAGCTTCGGTGGAACCCTTGCATGTGCGATGGAACTTGCTGAAAAAAAGCATATCCCTAAAGAAGAGAGAAATCAGGCTGGGCTCTATTTCGGCAGCGCAGAAACGCTGAAAAAAATGGTCGATCTCATTGCCACAAGAAAGGGAATGGGAGATATCCTCGCAGAAGGTTCCCACCGCTTTGCCGAACACTTCCAACATCCGGAATACTCCATGTCGGTAAAAAAAATGGAGATCCCTGCCTACGATCCACGGGCCTCGTTCACGCAAGCTCTGGGATACATGACTTCGCCAACCGGAGCGTGCCACCTCCGCGGAGGATACGCTGTTTCACTGGCATTTTTTGGCGGGACAAAAGAGATTCCTCGTTTCAGCTTGATGCAATCTCCTATCGCTATCCGCAACATGCAAAACCTAGGCATCATTCAAGATAGTCTGGGCATTTGCCGGTTTACTGGATTCGCTTTCTCCACCGACACATGGGCACGCATGGCCAGCGGCATCACCGGGCTAGATTTTTCCACTGCCAAGATGGAAGAGATAGCTAACAGAGTTGCGTCAATGGAGAGGGCCTTTAACCTAGAAACAGGCATGGAAGCTGAAGAAGACACTCTGCCCATGCGTTTCCAGAAAGAATCCATTCTGGTTGGAGAAAAGGAAAAGAGGGTCTTGCCTGATTCGATCGTTAAAATGCGAAGTGATTATTATCAAGCTCGGGGCTGGAATAGGAAGGGTAATCCTGGGGAACATAAATGAGCAAAAAACACTGGAAAGCCAACGAAGATCTTATCCATCTCTTCCAGACTGTGGGACGCGCATCCCTTTTGTATGACATCCAAGACAGCCACTGCGGGAACATGGTAATGCGGTGGAAGGATGAGGATGGAAAAGAGAGAATGGCCATCACGGCCACGGGATCCCAAAAAGGGGATCTCGAGCCCGAACATATTTGCTTTCCTTCTTTGACCGAAACAGACTTCGGGTACTATAAAGCCTCTTCCGAGAGCGACATCCACGCAAAAATATTGGCATTGGATGGAGTGAATGCGTCCATGCATTGCCACACCAAAGACCTCATTATAGACACCCTGGATGATGACAAAAAGCCCAATCAGCCTGAAGCATTTTATCCAACCGATCCATTGGGATATTACCATTTGGAAGGCGCCATTCCGGTTGATTGGTTTGCTCTTCCCAGTGGCTCACCCCAAATGGTAAAGATCATCCCAGAGCGGCTTTCCCGACATCCTGTGACGTTGGTACAGGCTCATGGGGCTTTCTCTCGAGGACGAACTCTCAAGGAAGCTTTCTTCCTTCAGTGTGTGGCGAACAACTCAGGCTACATCACGCGCACGCTGAAAAAAATGAATGTCGATATCGAAGATCTAAGAAAAAAAATCAAGTTAGATCCGCAGGCCCAGTTTTCCTACCCACCGGATGAATACTTAATCGAGGACGATGACACCTGCAAATTCCCAGAGGAAGAAGAACTGGTCAAGGAGTTTCACAAGACCGGGGCCAGAATCTTCGAATCCCGCCTCTCCCCTTTTCATTCGGGAACGATCTCGATTCGGGGAGTGAACGCCATGTTTTATGCGCCAAAGGCCTCCATGCCAAGAGAAATAGGAGGGCCTCTGTTGGAGATGCCTCTTCATCTGGAAAAAGATGATCCAGAGGAGCTGAAAATCCATAAAACTATCTATGCCGAAACGCATTTCCAGACCGTTTGTCACTGCTGGGTGCCGGAGGCCGAAGCTCATGCCCACTTCCGATACCCAGGAGAAACTCAAGCGTTGGAACGGATTATCCCGATCGATGCTGAAGGAAGTTATCTCTATCTCGTGATCCCTGTCATCCCAGCACAACATAACACCGACAGGTTCCTCCAGCTGCTTCATGATTACAAAGTTGTGGTCGTAAAAGGTGGAGGTGTTTGGGGTGTGGGATCCCAATCCCTTTCAGAAGTCCTTCATCATCCCTCCTCTGTGAGGGAAATTTGCCTTTACAGGATCGGCGCCTATGAACGAGGGCTCGATCTTCGCAAGATGGAGCCAAAAAAAGCCCTTAAATGGTAATTCAATCTATGAAAATCAGAATGTAGCAAAAGGAGGTTTGACCATGGCCAGAGTACTTGTTTGTTATTTTTCCAAAACCGGGAATACGGAGAAAATGGCACAAATCATTGCCGATGAGATGAAAAATCAAGATTTTGTCGTCGATCTAAAAAGAGTCGAAGATACAAAAGTCGATAAACTTCTCGATTATGAGTGCATCATCCTCGGCTCGCCCACCTATTATGGATCGATGGCCTGGCCGATCAAAAAACTGCTGGACGATAGCGTGAAATTTCACGGCCAGCTGAGCGGGAAGATCGGCGGGGCTTTTTCTTCCGCAGCGAATATAGGCGGCGGGAATGAAACCACAATTTTAGATATGCTGAATGCGCTTTTGATCCATGGGATGATCATTCGGGGCGATCACAGAGGTGATCACTATGGCCCGGTATCCATCGATTTCCCCGACGAACGAGCGCTCCAGTGCTGCAAACAATACGCGGAGAATCTGGCAGATCTAGTAAAATCTTTATTCCCTTAATACTTCATCCGGAACGTTTATTGAGAACTTCTGATTCATATCGGGCTATATTCTGCATCCACAGCCCCCGGAAAGGAACATCTTTGCATAAACAATAATAATCCCAAACAGCTCCAACTGGCTGTGATTTGAATTCCTCTCTAAGGGCAAGCCTGGCAAAATAATCGCCCTGCTTTTCTAAACTCTGGAGTCGTTGTATTGGCTGTAAAAGTGCCGACAGAATGCTTTTTAGGGTTGCACGGGCCCCGATCACCATCGCTCCTATTCTGTTTATGCTCGCATCGAAAAAATCCAGAGCCATATGAATTTGTTCCACTTTCCCGCTCCGGACGACCTCATCGGCAATATCCTGTAAATCATCGCTCTGGATGACGGCATGATCACTATCCCATCTGACGCCACGACTCAGATGGAGAACGAGCTCATCGAAGAACAACAAAATGGCAGAAATTTTATCTGCCAAAGATTCTGTCGGATGAAAATGACCTGTATCCAGGCATAGTGACATCCCTTTAGATAAAGCGTAGCCAAAATAAAACTCATGGGAACCCACAACATATGATTCACTCCCTATTCCGAAAAGCTTGCTCTCCAGTGAATCCTTGATCTCTTCACCCGGAAGCACTTCAACATAGATTTCATCCAGTGACTGTTTCAACAAAGCTCTTGGAGTAAATCGATCGACGGGGATATCCTTCATTCCATCCGGGATCCAGAGGTTATGCATACATGGGCTCCGGAGTTCACGGCCTATATACGAACCGATCATGCGGCACCGTTTGACATGGTCTATCCAAAATTGCCGGATCTTCGGGTCTCTATTACTCAAGGTGAATCCCGATGCAGCCAGAGGATGGGAAAAACAGGTGGCGTTAAAATCCAATTTGATCTCATTTTGGTCAGCCCATGCCACCCATCCATCAAAATGGGCATTTTCAATTTCATCGCGATCCACCGGGTTTTTTCCGAATTCTCCGTACATGGCATGCAGATTGAGCCTATGAGATCCAGGGATCAACGAAAAAGCCATGTCCATATCCATTCTCAGCTCATCGACATTCCGTGCTCTACCTGGATAATTCCCCGTGACCCGAACGCCCTCCCCGATTTGTTGCCCAGTTCGTCTTTCGAATCCGGTGACATCATCCCCTTGCCAGCATGGAAGAGAAAGGGGGAGCAGATCCATCTGTTTCAACGCTTCTTCGACATCCACATGCCAATCGGCGTAAAAGTCTTTCGCCATATTGAAGGCAAGTTCAATCTTTCGTATTTTTTCCATCTTTTAACTCCATATTGAGGATCCTGCGAAATAGCCCCAGAGCTTCCTTCCATTCCTCTGTTTGGGCAGGTTCATACAGCTTGACATCAAATGAGTTGCGGACAATTTCCCGCATGTGTTTTAATGACCGAACCCATCCACAGGTCACGGCCTGCATCATAATATTCCCGATGGCTGTTGCCTCGGCCGGTCCAGCGTAAACAGGGAGTTCAGTTGCATTGGCCGTGAACTGGCAGAGCAAAGGATTTTTCGCTCCTCCTCCCATGATGTGGATCCTGCCGATGGGATGGGAACCCATCTGCTTCAGTTCATCCAGAACCAACCGGTACTTCAAAGCCAGACTCTCGCATATCCCACGCACAAATTCTCCCTGTGACTGAGGAACAGCTTGCCCTGTTTTGACACAAAAGCGTTGTATCGTTTCAGGCATATGTTTCGGATTGAGAAAACCCTCCCAGTCTGGATCGATGATAAACCGGAATGGCTGAACTTCCCGGGCCATAGCCGTCAGGTCGCCATAGTTTTCTTGTTTTCCCGGCGACCAAGTATCGCAACACTTTTGCAGCAGCCATAATCCAGCAATGTTTTTCAAAAATCGGAAGGTGCCTTCCACCCCGCCCTCATTCGTAAAATTGAGCTTCAGAGCTAATTCATTGATGATCGGCTTTTTCGTTTCGATCCCCATCAACGACCATGTTCCTGAACTGATGTAGGCCCAATCCTCCCCCTGAGCGGGGACAGCAGCCACTGCCGATGCTGTATCATGGGAGGCAACGGCAATCACAAGCACATCCTTCCGGTCAAATTGTTGGGTTATCCGCACATTCAGATTTCCCACCTTGGTTCCAGGATCAACGATATCTTGCATGAGAAATGGGGATAATCCCAAGGCATCGAATAGCTCTTTCTCCCACCCCCTCTTTTCCGGATTGTAAAGTTGGGTCGTTGTTGCAAAAGTCAACTCGGTCTTTTTCTCTCCAGTAAGGAGGTACTGGAACAGATCAGGCATAAAGAGGAGATCTCGGGAGGCTTCTAGAAGCGAAGACTTGGCTCTTTTCATCGCGTGCAGTTGGAAAAGGGAATTGAAAGGCAGAAATTGGGTCCCTGTCAAGTTGTAAACCCTTTCTTTTGGGAAATTTTTTAAAAAATCTTCCATCGCTCCTCTGGTTTGTGCATCCCGATAAGCGAAGGGCATCTCGAGGAGGGTCCCATCTTGACCCACAAGGCCAAAATCGACTCCCCAAGTGTCAACGGCAAGGCTTTCGATCTGCGTTTTTTGTGCACAGATCACCAGTCCCGTCTGAATCTCATCGAACAATCGATATACATCCCAGTGAAGATGCCCCCGGACAGGAATCATTTCATTGGAGAAGCGGTGGAGTTCTCGAATCGTCAGACGATTTGTATCCAGACTACCGAGGATGGCTCGGCCGCTAGCCGCCCCTAGATCAAATGCCAAAAATGAAGGAGAAGACATACTCAGTTCCTCATGCTCTCGAATTCCCAATTACCACACTGTCCCAAAGCTGTCAAACGCAAATGGTATATTGATGTTTTTTCCAATCTTGCGTACAATCCCATTGGCAGGGAAAAAAGGAGGTCAATATGGATGCACATCTCTGGATGATAACATTCCTGGCGGTTCTTGTGATCTTTTTTTTACCTTATCAACCATTTGCGTCAGAAGAAATGATTGGTCCCTTTCCTCCTGATAATCTCCGCTGTGAATACCTCGAGAATCCCACAGGAATTGATGTTGAAAAACCTAGGTTTTCGTGGATGCTGAATCACTCCGAACGCGGCCAAAAACAAACGGCATACCAGTTGATCGTATCCACAGATCCCTTGGTCGAAATCGCTGATGTATGGGATTCAAACAAAGTTGTTTCCGATCGATCCCTTCTTGTGGCTTTCGAGGGCAAACCCCTTGAGAGCGACCAGACCTACTACTGGAAGGTCAGGTACTGGGATAATCAAGATAACCCCAGCCTCTACAGTCAAGTGGCCAGTTTCGATACAGGATTGTTCCAGGCAGAAGACTGGGAAGGAGATTGGATTGGAGGTAAAAATAAGCTGCGCAAGGGATTCTCGATCGACGGACATGTCAAACGGGGGCGTGTCCATGTGTGCGGCCTTGGCTATTATGAATTGCGATTGAACGGCCAAAAGGTGGGTAATAATGTACTCGATCCCGGTTATACCACCTACGAAAAAAGGATCCTTTACTCATCATATGATGTAACACAGATGCTAAAGGATGGAGATAACGCTCTTGGGGTGATGTTGGGAAAAGGATGGAGTTCGGTTCGGCTTCTCATGCTTCAACTTAATATCGAGCTGGAAGAAGGCGAAAAAATAACTGTCTTCAGCGATCGATCCTGGAGACAAACAGATGGACCGATCGTTCAAGACAGCATCTACGGCGGGGAAGTCTATGACGCAAGACTTGAAACGCGTGGTTGGGACTCTCCTGGATTTGACGACAGCGCTTGGACAACGGTTGAGACAGGAATCGTTCCCAAAGGAACTCTCTCCGCCCAGATGATCCCGCCCATCCAAGTCATGGATACGATCGTTCCGATAAATATGACAAATCCACAAGATGGCATTTATATCTTTGACATGGGCCAAAACTTCAGCGGATGGGTCGAGCTTCGTGTATCAGGGCCACAAGGACACAAGGTACATCTTCGGCATGCCGAGCTTTTGTATGAAAACGGAACACTCAATCAAGAAAACCTGAGATCCGCACGGGCAGAGGATGTCTATATACTTAAAGGTGATGGAGAGGAAATATACTCTCCCCGCTTCACCTATCATGGATTTCGGTATGTAGAGTTGAAGGGATTTCCTGATGTGCCGACCATGGAAACCATCCGTGGCAAAGTCGTTCATACAGCCGTAAAGCAGATCGGCAGTTTTTCTTGTTCCAAAACCATCCTGAATCGACTGCAGCGTCTTATCATTTGGAGCCTGAAGACTAACCTCCACAGCATTCCAACCGACTGCAATCAGCGGGATGAGCGGATGGGATGGCTGGGAGATGCCCACTTAACAGCCGAGCAAGCTATGATGAATTTCGATATGGGTGCGTTTTACACCAAATTTATCCAGGATATTCGGGATGTGCAAGATAAAGATGGAACGCTGACAGATACTGTCCCTCATATTTGGGGGCAGCGTCCAGCCGACCCCGCTTGGGGGACAGCCTATCCTCTTCTCTGCTGGTACATGTACCGGTACTACGGCGATGAATCCCTTCTCACTGCCCAATATGAAGGGGTGAAAGATTATGTGGAATTTCTACGAACCAAAGCTAAGGGCGATCTGTTGGATTTCAGTCATTACGGCGACTGGGTGGCTATAGAAAAAACACCGGGAGATTTTGTGTCCTCGTTTTATTACTATTACGACGTGATCGCCTTGATGAAAATGGCCGAAGCCTTGGGATATGATTCAGAAATAAAAACCTACACGTCGCTGGCGGATAAAATCAAAACAGCATTCCATAAAAAATATTTCGATGCAGAATCCCGAAGTTATGCCAACGGCACCCAAACCGCGAACATCTTGCCTCTTTTTCTGGATATCGTTCCAGAAGAGGATATCGGTTCGGTTTTCGGCAACTTGCGAACGGACATCCTGTACAAGAACAACACCCACCTGACAACCGGCATCATCGGCACCAAATATTTGATGGAAGTGCTGACAAAATTCCATTCCAGCGACTTGGCCTATGAATTGGCCACCCAAACCAGTTATCCCAGCTGGGGATACATGATCGCCAACGGCGCCACGACCCTTTGGGAACTATGGCAGCACAAAACGGGGCCATCGATGAATTCGCACAATCATCCGATGTTCGGAAGTGTCGGGGCCTGGTTGTATAAAGCATTGGCCGGTATCACTCAACCGGAAGGATCTTCTGGATTCCGGAACATACTGATCCGACCCCAAATGGTGCGCGACCTGCGCTACGTAGCGGGAACGATACACACCCCTAGAGGGATTGTCACCAGTTCCTGGACAAAATCGGGCCAGCATATTACTTTGGATGTGACTATCCCCGTGAATTCTCAAGCTGAGATTCATCTTCCCAAGTTCGGATGGGAAGGTGTCATACTCAAAGAAAGCGGCAAGCAGATCTATGATGGGCAAAAATTTTTGACCGGAGAACAGGGAATCCAGATGGTTGAAGAAACCAAAAACGAAATCATTGTAAAAATCGGTTCTGGCCGGTACCGTTTGCAGCTGATCGAAGAATGATCTTATCCGCTATTTCTGTCGGAACGCGGCTCGTTTTTTTTTACCAAAACCCGCAAAGAAGCAAACAAAAACCAAAAAAACGAAGCCAATAAAAAGATCCCTTTGTAGTCCTTTTCACTGATTTTGCCCCAAAAATAAAAAAAGGGCGAGGCCAGACAAAAGAGGAGACTGATCCCGGCAAGGGAAGACAGCACAATTTTTCGCATCACATCGTCTCCTTTGCATCCGCTGGTTTTACACCTTCCTTTTTCCTTATCACATGGAATAGGACATAGGCAAACAAGGCCAAGATGTATCCTGGGAGCCAGCGAAAAAAAAGATGAATAGGCAGGAAAAAACAAACTAAAAGTGTTCCCATCCATACGATCAAAGCCCTCCCATTAAAAAGCTTCTTACTTTTTTCCGTTTGAAATTGTTCGATCTTAAACAGGGGCAAAATCCAATGTTCGGCAAGGACAATCGCACCGATGGGCATCAAAATCAGACCATAAATCGCCACATAATCCAAAAGCCTCATGAAAAAGACAGGAAAACATGAGAGGATGGTTGTCAAAAGTCCTGCAGACAGGGTGACCTTCCAGCGGGACCAATTGGGTGTTATGACCTGGAGAGCGAGACCCGCCCTGTACAACGTGGGATTCGCCGTGGTCCAGCCCGCAATGAAAACACCGGCGGCCCCAGCCAGCCCCACAGCCTCGAAGGCCATAAGGCCTGGATGCATCTCACGCCCAATAGCCGCCACCATTATTCCCGAACAAATCCACGCAAGAAAATGCCCCAAGTACATCCCGAAAGCAGAATAAAGACCATACGCCCAATTTTTGGCATACCGGAATAAGGCCATATCCGAGAGTCCGATGTGCATGGCGAGATTGCAAAACCATGCAAAAAACAGAACATGGGCCAGATGGAATTTTTCCTGACCTTCAGCGGCCACCCCGTTCCAGATCTTGGCCTTGGCGACGGCAAAAAAATTATCGAAATTGGCATGGACGCCGAGTCGTGGAAGAAGAGCCAAGGCTCCCGCGATGAACAAAATGAAAATCCATGGTGAGCAAACTTGAGCAAACCGGCTCAATCTTTCGAATCCGAGCACGGCCAAAACGGTAAAAATGATTCCGATGGCCAAGGTCAAACAAACCCAGCCTACGCTTTTGGGAAACACATCATCCAAAGATGGGATAGCGATCCCAAAGGCAAGCCCTAGAGCGGTAGCAGAAACGGCTATCATGGCCCCGGCCAGTATACAATACAAGATGGCATTGGCGAGGTTGTAGATAATATTGAGCCCGGGACCTGCAATTTTCCTCAAATACCAGTATAAGGTCAGGCGTGTCTGCGTGGCGATCGGCGCGCAGATGAATGTCCAAGACAAGACTGCCAACAGGTTTCCCAGTAGCAAGCCAAGGAGTAAATCACGGAGGTTTACTCCATGAAGAACGAAAAAGGCCCCGATCACAAATTCCGTGGCCGCCACATGTTCGCCAGCAAAAAGCCCTGCAAAACGGGCGCCGGTTTGCAATTTATCCGAAGAGACCGGCTCGCGATCAAACTCATACAGATGATCCATTCGATCTGTAATTCGCGAAATCGCAGTGGCCATGCTGAAATCTTTTGTGATCCTGCTGTAATATACATCATGATGTGGCGGTTCACAAGATTCCGATCCGGTTAACCTGTTGACTTTTGGGACGAAGACGTAGCAATATAAGCCACAAGCACGACAGGTTAGCCAAGATTATTCATGCCTAAAGAGTGGATGACACCAAAAGAACGATGGATAGCCGTCCTCACCCGAAACAAACCGGACCGGATCCCGATGGATTACTGGGCTACTCGTGAGACGACGGCGATGCTTTTGAAACACCTCGGCTGTTCGAACGAATGGGAGATGTGCCGAAAACTTCACGTGGACATGGCTGTCAAGGTCAATCCGAAATATATCGGGCCCCTTTTCCCGAAAGATCAAGATATCTTTGGATGCAGGTTCAGACAGGTGAACTACGGAAGCGGAATTTACAGAGAATGCATCTTCCATCCTATCGCTCTATATGATTCCGTCGAGGATGTTAAGAGGAACTATCGTTGGCCGAATCCACGTTGGTGGGATTACCGTTCCATTCGCTCTCAGATCGAAAAAAAGGATGACTTCCCGATCTTGGCCGGTCATTATGAACCTTTCCTGATCTATAAAGATTTGCGCGGGCAAGAAAAAGCTTTCATAGATTTGGTCGAGAAACCAGAGCTTGTGCATTTTTGTTTGGATAAAATCTTCGATCTCGGCTTCACAGAAATTCAGCGCATGTACGAACAGATCCCCGGAAAAGTGATGCTGACCTATGTGGCGGAGGATATGGGTGGACAGGAGGATCTGATGTTGTCTCCGACACACATCCGGGAGTTTCTTCTCCCTAAAATGAAGCGGGTCATCGATTTCATCCACAATCAGGGAGCCTTTGCCTTCCATCATAATGATGGCAGTATCCGTCGAATAATTCCCGACATGGTCGCAGCGGGAATCGACATCCTCAATCCTATACAGTGGAGATCAAAAAACATGGACCGTGAGGGGATCAAACAAGATTTTGGCAACGATGTTATCCTTCACGGAGCAATGGACAATCAACATACGTTGCCTTTCGGGAGTGTGGAGGATGTTAAATCAGAGGTCAAGGAGAACTTGCGTATCTTGGGCACGAATGGTGGATACATACTTGCGCCTTGCCACAACATCCAACCCATCACACCGGTTGAAAATATCCTCGCCATGTATGAGACCGGCTATGAGTATGGCTGGGCATAACATATTGACCCTATTAATTGAATTCATTATAATCAGATCATCATGAAATGGGCGTATATTGAAGATATCGCAGATTTTAAGGACCAGGAGGTCGAATTAAGGGGATGGGTATACAACAAACGGTCCGGCGGAAAGATCCGATTTCTGATGATCCGAGATGGGACTGGAATGATCCAAGCCACAATCTATAGCTCAGACAAAGATCACCCTCTTTTTTTAAAATTCGATCAACTCACCCTGGAATCCTCCATCATCGTCCGAGGCACAGTGAAAGAGGACAAAAGAGCGCCTGGAGGCTTTGAATTGGGGATTTCAGAAATGGAAATCATCCAGATCGCCCTAGAATATCCGATCACACCGAAGGAACACGGGATTCCTTTCCTGATGGAACACCGCCACCTCTGGTTGCGTTCAAAAAAACAGCACGCCGTCCTTCAAATAAGAGCCGAACTCATCAAAGCCATTAGGGACTTTTTCGATTCCCATGGCTTTCGGAATCTGGATACGCCTATCTTGACACCCAGCGCATGCGAAGGAACGACCAGCCTGTTCGAGACCGAATACTTTGACCAGAAAGCCTATTTAAGTCAAAGCGGGCAACTGTATAACGAGGCCACAGCCATGGCTTTCGGCAAAGTATATTGTTTCGGACCGACTTTCCGGGCAGAAAAATCCAAAACAAGAAAACACTTGATCGAATTCTGGATGGTCGAACCAGAAGTGGCATTTGCAAATTTGCAAGAAATCACTGAATTGGCCGAAGACTTGATCGTGTCCATCGTTGCGCGAATTTTAGAAATGAGAAGGGCAGAACTCGACATTCTGGAAAGAGATATCGCCCCACTCGAACGCGTGAAAAAACCTTTTCACCGGGTTAAATATGTTGATGTTCTCCCCGATCTCAAACAGAGAGGATCGAAAATCGATTGGGGAGATGATTTCGGAGCACCGGAGGAAACCATCCTTTCCGAAATCTTTGATTCCCCTGTCTGTGTCACTCATTTTCCTGCTCGGATAAAAGCCTTTTATATGCAACCGGATGAGGTTAATCCGGAAGAGGTCTTGGGTGTCGATGTGTTCGCTTCTGAAGGATATGGGGAGCTCATCGGTGGAGGACAGCGAATCCATGACCTTGCCTTGCTCGAAAAACGGATCCTGGAACACAACCTTCCTCGAGAAGCTTTTGAATGGTACCTGGATCTCCGGAAATATGGGTCCGTTCCCCATTCTGGATTTGGGCTGGGACTGGAGAGAGCATTATCTTGGATATGCAAAATAAAACACATTCGTGAGGCAATCCCCTTCCCCCGCCTGCTATACAAAATCTATCCCTAGCCAATACCATTTTTTGCCCCGCTTAAATCAAGGAACATTGCCCGCTCGCCTCCGGATGACCTCCTCATCAACCTGCCTGACTGTTTCTTTATCCCTTTACTCTTATTGGCTGTGAACTTACAATGGAGAAAAGATGAAAAAGATCGCATTGGTCAGCTTGGGATGCGCAAAAAATCTCGTCGACAGTGAGATTATGCTCGGTATTTTAGAAAAGATGAAATATGAATTGGTCCCAGAGATTGTCATGGCTGATATCATCATCATCAACACCTGTGGTTTCATCCATTCTGCTCGTCACGAAGCGCGGGATGTCATCGAAAAAGCTATCCGAGAAAAAAACAAATCAAAAAATAAAAAAATAGTCGTGACCGGATGTTATGTGCAGCGAAGCCAAAAGAGCCTTCAGGAGGCTTTTCCTGAAATCGATGCTTGGACCGGAGTGACGGACTTTGATAAGATCGGGTTTATCGTAGAAGGAAAACCCTACGAGAAAACACTTGATTGCTTTTTGTATGATCACACATCTCCCCGGCTGATCTCGACACCTCTTGCGTGGGCTTATGTAAAGATATCGGAAGGCTGCTCGAAGCATTGTTCATTCTGCGCCATTCCCTCGATCAAAGGTCCCTATCGATCACGAAATATTCCTTCCATCGTGAAAGAGGTCAAAGATCTTGTCGCAAAAGGAGTAAATGAAATCAATCTTATCTCGCAAGATACGACTTTTTATGGACGTGACTTACGGATAAAAGAAGGGCTCGACCTTTTGCTCGAGAAGCTCCTGAATATCGCGGATCTCCGTTGGATTCGCATCCTGTACAGCTATCCAGAAGAGGTCACAGATTCTCTGTTGGAAATGATGTGCGAGGATAGAGTATGTTCCTATCTGGATATTCCGCTCCAACACTCCCATCCCGTCATCATAAAAAACATGAAAAGAGGATGGGATGGAAAAAGATCCATGAAATTGTTGGAACATATAAGAAAACGTATTCCGGAAATCGCCATCAGGACATCTTTGATTGTCGGATTTCCGGGAGAAGGCAAACAAGAATTCGAAGATTTAAAAGCTTTTGTCATCCAATCCCGTTTCGACCACTTGGGTGTTTTCACCTTTTCACCCGAGGAAGGAACATCTTGTTTCGAACTGGGGGATCCTGTGAAAGAAAGTGTCAAGCAAATGCGGAAAGATGATATCATGGGCATTCAGGCAGAAATATCCTTTGAAAACAATAAAAAGTATCTCAACCGAGTCATCGACGTTTTGATCGAAGGAACACTGAAACAAGACCAAAGCGTGATGATCGGAAGAGGGCAATTCCAAGCTCCTGAGGTGGACGGGATCGTATTTATCGGTTCTGAAGAACTCAAACAAAAAACGATCAACACGATTCAAAAAGTTGAAATCACTGACCGGGATGTATATGATTTATACGGAAACTTGATACGATGAAATTAATTTCAAAAATTATAGCAACATTTTTCGGCGTGGGATATTTTCCTGTGGCACCTGGGACTTTGACAAGCGCGATCATCGTCCTTCTGTATAAATTTTTTCTCCACAGGTTGAGCTGGCCTTTCTATCTTCTGTTGTTTTTTGTGCTTTTCGCCGTTGGTATAGTCCTATCAGATATCTATTCGCGTGTGCTGAAAAAGGAAGACCCACGTACTGTTGTCATCGACGAAGCGGCCGGACAGCTGATCGCCATGTTCCTCCTCAGTCCACAGTGGTCGATTTGCGCGGCGAGCTTTTTGCTTTTCCGCATCTTCGATATTGCCAAACCCTTCCCGATCAAAAGAGTCGAAAAATTTCCTGGTGGACTGGGTATCATGCTCGATGACGTTGTTGCCGCTATTTTTACAGGAATTATTATCAATCTTTTTTTATTGTTGACATGAAACCAGCAAAAGATCGGAAGACTGAAATCTTAGCTGTGGGATCCGAGATGCTCACGCCTCATTTTCAAGATACCAATTCTCTTTTTTTGACAGAGAGACTGAATGACCTGGGCATCGACGTCCATTTTAAAACGATCGTGGGAGACACTTGGGAGAATCTCAGTCTTGCCATGCAGCAGGCTTTCGATCGTTCGAGTCTCGTGATCGTAACGGGAGGACTAGGGCCCACAAAAGACGATCGAACCCGAGAAGTACTGGCTTCAGTCTTGGGAAAAAAACTCATTTTCAAAGAGGCCCTTCTCCAAAAGATCGAAAAGAGATTTGCACGCCGTCGAATGAATATGCCTGCTGTCAACAAAAAACAAGCCTATATCATCGAGAGCTCGACCGTCCTTGAAAACAAAAACGGCACGGCTCCAGGTCTTTGGATCGATACGGTTTCGAATACAATCATACTGCTTCCAGGCCCTCCACACGAGATGCGGCCCATGTTCGAAAGCGATGTCTGGCCCCGTCTACAAACATTGAAAAAACATCACATCTTTCGAGGAGTTATAAAAACAGCGGGCCTCACAGAATCCCGGATCGAGTCCTATATGGAGGATATTTACCCCAAAATTCAAGACGTCCAGCTGACTACTTTGGCTTGTCCCGGACAAATAGAGCTTCACCTCAAAGGCACCTCTAAGGAAAGCCTTTCCACAGCCAAACAAAAGGTCGATCATGCCACAAAACTCATCTGTGATGTTCTCGATGAAGGAGTCTACACAACAAAAGGAGAAGAACTGGAGGAAGTTGTCGGAAAATATCTCAAGAAAAAACACCAAACGTTAGCTGTAGCTGAATCATGCACAGGAGGTTATCTTGGCCACCGCATCACCAATGTTCCGGGAAGTTCAAATTATTTTCTCCATGGCGTGTTGGCATACAACAACAAAGCGAAAACAGATCTGTTGGGTGTTTCCCCAAACAATATCGAAAAGTTTGGGGCTGTCAGCCCTCAGGTCGCCAAGGAAATGGCAGCAGGAATCAGAGAAAGAGCGGGCGCGGACTATGGATTGTCAATAACGGGTATTGCCGGTCCTTCAGGTGGTACAAAGGATAAGCCCGTGGGCCTAGTCTACACAGCACTCGCATCAGAGAAGGAAGTCTTCATCAAAAAAAATCTTTTTCTAGGCAACCGTAATGCGGTAAAATTCCAATCGAGCCAGAAAGCATTGGATATGCTTCGTCGATATTTATTGCATATGAGCAAAACATGAGAATTTTCATCGCCATCGATTTCGACAAAGAAATCAAAGACACGGTTTCATCGCTCATCCGCAAGTGGGACACCGCTGAGCGAAACATACGATGGGTCAAACACCAGGGCATGCATCTGACGCTTAAATTTCTCGGTGAGGTATCCGAGGACAAGATCACAGAAGTAAAATCTGTGTTGGCCAATATTACACAAGACTATCCTTCTTTTCGACTAAGTCTCAAGGGAACGGGATCTTTTCCCCCCGGAGCAATGCATCCCCGAGTTATTTGGATCGGTATCGAAATGAGTGATGTTCTCCAAAACATACAAACCCGATTGGAAAATGAACTCCACAAAATCCGGTTTCCCAAAGAAAAAAGAAAATTCCATCCCCATATGACCTTAGGACGAATCAAGGGGTCACAGAATCTTGGAATGGTCATGGAATCGATTGACCGGCACAAACAGACCGAATTCGGCAGAATGACCGTGAACAAGATATCCCTTTTCAAAAGCACGCTTAAACCCACGGGAGCTGAGTACACCACTTTATCGGAGTCTTATCTCAAATGAAAATTTTGTTTGCCTTATTCTCCTATCTCATGGGTTCCTTTCCCACGGGATATATCTTGTATTTTCTCAGCGAAAAAAAAGACATCCGCAAATATGGAAGCCAGAGCACCGGGGCAACGAACATTCTCAGGCTTAAAGGATGGAGATTTGCCATTCCGGTGATTCTTGTAGATATCCTGAAAGGATCTTTGCCTGTGTTTCTGGCTCTGAAATTTTTTCCTGATGAAAGATTCGCGCTTTTCTGTGGATTTTTAGCTGTCCTCGGTCACTGTTTCCCAATATTCATAAAACTCAAAGGAGGAAAAGGCGTGGCCACTGCGGTGGGTGTGTATTTGGTCCTAGCCTTGAATCCCCTGCTGATTGGAATAGGCGTCTTCATCCTTATCGTTGCGTTGACTCGGTATGTCTCTCTCGCTTCCATTTTAGCTGTGATGAGTATACCCTTTTCCATTTATTTTATTTTGGGAAACCAAGAAACTGCCATTATGGGCATCGCTATTTTTATTTTGATCGTTATTAGACATGGAGGAAATTTCCAGAGAATCTTGAAAGGGACCGAAAGAAAATTGGGGGAGAAAGAGTGAAGAAAGCCTGTATCATAGGAGGAGGTTCTTGGGGTTGTGCTATGGCCGTTCATTTGGGAAGGTTGCAGGTCGAAACTCATCTCTGGGTTAGAGAAAAAGACATTTATGAGGATATCCTCCGAACCGGAGAGAACAAGATTTTTTTACCACAAGTTCTGTTTCCACCTTCTGTCTCCTTTTTCCTCGATCTTAAAAAGGCCATCCAAGCAATGGAAGTTGTTTTTATCGCTGTGCCTTCCCGGTTTTGTCGAAAAATGTACACGGAAATCGCTCCTTTCCTCACTCCAGAACAATGTATCGTGAGCTTGACTAAAGGAATAGAAGAAGGAACCCTGAAGCGAATGAGTGAGGTAATGTCCGAAGTTTTTCCCTTATCTATCCAATCTCGTATCGCTGTCCTATCCGGGCCGAGCTTCGCTCGAGAAGTAGCAGAATCCCACCCGACAGCTGTGGTGATCTCTTCAAAAAACCTCCAGATCGCAAAAAAATTGCAAGCCCTTGTCTCCAGCATGTATTTTCGAGCCTACAGTTCTGATGATATCGTAGGAGTCGAACTGGCCGGAGCATGCAAAAACGTCATTGCCATCGCCGCAGGAATCTCCGATAGTTTAGGATTCGGAAGCAATTCCATGGCAGGACTGGTGACCAGAGGGCTGACAGAAATGACCCGGCTCGGTGAATCCCTTGGTGCAAGAAAGGAAACGTATGCTGGCCTTGCGGGCATAGGGGATCTTGTTCTCACATGTACGGGTAAGCTGAGCCGAAACCGGTATGTGGGAATTGAATTAGGAAAGGGAAAAATACTGGATGAGATCATCGATGGGATGAAAATGATCGCAGAAGGAATCACGACCACACTATCCGTGCAGCAGCTGGCACAAAGGGAAAATGTGGAGATGCCGATCTGCGAGCAAGTTTTTTCTGTGCTTTACAGGGGAAAAGATCCCAAGATAGCCTTCCGGGATTTGATGTCGAGAGAATTAAAAGATGAATACAAAACTAGAGGGGGTGAACAAAATGAAATATAAAATACTCGTGGTCATCCTTGTTTCTTTTAGCCTGATTGTCTGTGCTTCCAGTCAAAAAAGGCTTGAAAAAAAGAGAGACGAAGATCCTCAGTACCAGTACAATGTGGGATTGGTTTATCTCCAGAACGACAGATATGATGACGCCATCGTTTACTTAAACAAAGCTCTCGCCCTCAAGCCAAACTTTGATCAGGCTCTGAATGCCCTCGGTATCATCCATTTCATAAGAGGAGATCTCCAAAAAGCCATGGGTTATTTTGAGAAATGTCTCGTTGTGAGTCCTGAATACACTGAATCCCACAATTATCTCGGTTCCATTTACCAGGAATTGGGGCACTTGGACAAAGCGGAAATAGAGTTCAGGAAAGCCATGAGGGATGAAAACTACAATTCAAGAGAACTCCCGTATTATAATCTTGCTAGATTGTATTTATCGCAAGGTAAAGACAAGGAAGCCTTCGACTTGATCAATAAGGCCTTAGAATTGAATAATCGTATGGTAATGGCCCTCAACCTTCAAGGAGTTTTGCTCGAAAGACTGGGAAAAATCCGGGAGGCTATTTACAGCTACGAAAAAGCATTGGCTATCGCACCTGGTGACGTCAATCTCAGTTACAATCTTGCCGTCGCCTATTTCAAGACCGACCGGCGGCCAGAAGCTAAAGCCCTGTTCGAAAAAATATATCCCCAGGTGACAGACGAAGAAATAAGAAGCAAAATCGACGAATACCTCAAAGTTTTAAAGTAGCGGGCAGTGATTCATGCAGTTGCAGTTCAACTGCACAGATTAGGTGCCTTCTTGCCAGGCTGCTAAATAAGCCTTCTGCTCAGCCGTCAACCTATCGATCCCGACCCCCATAGATTTAAGTTTCATGCGTGCGATTTCTTCATCGATGGCAGTCGGAACTGGATACACTATATTTTCCAATTTTTCAGCCTTCCTGCAAAGATATCGGGCACTCAGGGCTTGATTGGCAAAACTCATATCCATCACAACAGCGGGATGTCCCTCTGCAGCAGCGAGGTTGATAAGCCTTCCCTCTCCTAGGAGGAATATTTTCCTCCCATTCTTCATCGTATATTCCATGACAAAATCCCTGATTTCTCTCTTTTTTTTGCTCAAACTTTTGAGTGCGGGAATGTCGATTTCCACGTTAAAATGGCCTGAATTAGCCACGATGGCGCCATCTTTCATTCGCAAAAAATGCTCGGCCGTGATCACGTTTTTATCTCCTGTGACCGTGACAAAAACATCTCCGATTTTCGCCGCTTCCTTCATAGACATCACTTGGAAACCATCCATAACAGCCTCGAGAGCACGAAGGGGATCGACCTCACATACGATCACCTTTGCTCCGGAACCGTTGGCTCTCATGGCGACACCGCGACCGCACCAACCATACCCGGCAACCACAAAATTCGATCCCGCCATAAGGATATTCGTCGCCCTCAATATTCCATCTATCGTGCTCTGGCCTGTGCCATAGCGATTATCGAATAGATGTTTGGTCTTTGCATCATTCACAGCGACGATGGGGTAATGCAGCACTTTTGCCTTCGCCATGCTTTTTAGCCGAATAACACCCGTCGTGGTCTCCTCAGTGCCACCAATGATATCGGGAAGGAGATTTTTCCGCTTGGAATGAATGCCGCAAACGAGATCTGCTCCATCATCCATCGTGATATGGGGAGCGTGGTCCAAACTCTGGTTGATATGTTTATAATAGGTTTTGTTATTTTCTGCCTTGATCGCAAACACGGGGATTCCGAAATTCTTCACTAAGGAAGCGGCCACATCATCCTGGGTACTCAAAGGATTGGACGCGGTCAACCTCACATCCGCCCCTCCCAGCTTAAGAACATCCATAAGATTCCCGGTCTCGCTCGTGACATGAAGACAGGCTGAAATCCTCACACCCTTGAAAGGTTTTTCCTTTTTAAACCTTTTTCTTATATGATCAAGGACCGGCATGAACCTTCCGGCCCATTCTATTCGCCGTTTTCCCTTATTCGCTAATCCCAAGTCTTTTACGTCATAATCCATTTTCATCTCCTTTTCATGCTTTAGATCTCACAGGCCGGCATCGCTTTTCAACATACTCGCTTTATCTGTTTTTTCCCAGGTAAACTCCTCTTCAGTGCGACCAAAATGCCCATAACAGGAAGTATTCCAGTATATCGGCCTCAGTAAATCGAGAGAGTGAATCATCCTCTTTGGCGACAATTCAAAGTGCGCCCGGATCAGGTCCTTGATCTTATCCTCGGCAATGTTCGCTGTCCCGAAGGTGTCGACCAAAATGGAAACGGGTTGAGCGACACCGATGGCATATGCGATCTGCACTTCAAGTTTATCCGAGATTCCTGCAGCAACCATATTTTTTGCGATATAACGAGCCATATACGATCCAGACCGGTCGACCTTCGAGGGATCCTTTCCCGAAAAACAACCGCCTCCATGGCTTCCTACCCCTCCATAGGTATCCACAATGATCTTTCTTCCCGTGAGCCCTGTATCAGCAAGGGGGCCTCCTTGTTCGAACTGACCGGTCTCGTTGATGAATATTTTTGTCTCGCTGTCCAACATCTCAGGAGGAAGAACCTCTCTGACAACATGGTTTTTGATATCCTCCCGCAAATCACCCAGTTTGATTCCTGGATTGTGTTGGGCTGCGATGACAACCGCATCGATTCTCCTGGGAATATTCCCTTCATATTCGATCGTGACCTGAGATTTCCCATCGGGCCTCAGGTACTCCAATACCTTTTCTTTCCGAACCTGTGCAAGCCGTCTGACTAATTTGTGAGCCATCATTATAGGCATGGGCATGAATTCTTCGGTTTCTCGGCAGGCATATCCGAACATAAGTCCTTGATCTCCAGCTCCCTGATCATGGTCGGAAGTCTCGTTCACACCTTGGGCAATATCAGAAGATTGCTCGTGAATGGATGAGATAACCCCACACGTTTCAAAATCAAAACCATAGCGGGCATCTATGTAACCCAATTTTCTAACGGTCTCTCTCACGACTTTTTGGAATTCACAATATCCATCACTGGAAATTTCACCTGCTATAAAAACCAGGCCAGTCGTCACGAGCGTTTCACAAGCGACGCGGCTATTAGGGTCTTGTGCCAATAGATCGTCCAGGATCGAGTCCGAGATTTGATCACAGATCTTGTCTGGATGTCCTTCCGTAACGGATTCAGATGTAAAAAAATGCCTACCTTGTTTACTCACTGCATATCTCCTTTGCTTAAGGATTAATATCTGAAAAGCATAATAATTAACACAAAATAAGGCTCTTTTCAATTCCTTTTTACCTTATCCTCTGCGTACCTAACAATGGGATTTGAACCGTACACCGAGAATCATGCGACGGATGTTCATTTGAAATTGAATTCTTGTTTGTGTTATTTTTAGGGTTCTCAAGTATAATTTGGATCAAAAAGATGTGCAGATTAAAATATGGGTATCTTGTCCTTATCTTCGTATTAATCTATGGCCCTACCAGTTGGGGAGGACAACGAACCGATGAACTCCCTTTTCCGATAAAAGAATACACGTTAAAAAACGGATTGAAGGTCGTATTGTCCGAAGATCATTCGTTGCCCATAGTTTCCGTTGTTGTGGCTTACAAAGTTGGGTCCACCGAAGAAGAGCCAGGCAAAACAGGATTGGCTAATCTGCTTGAAAACTTGATGTTTCAAGGCTCCAGGAATGTCGGCCAGATGCAACATTACAGTTTCATCCAGAAAATAGGTGGCACTCTGAATGCTGTCACAACCAATGATAAAACCATTTTCTACCAGACCGTTCCCTCGAATCAATTGGCCTTAGTGCTTTGGCTTGAGTCTGACAGGATGAAAACCCTCAACATCAATCCTTCCAATGTGGAATACATGAAAAACCAGCTCATCGAAGACATACAACATCGAAGGGAATCCGATCCTTATCTTGAAAATTCTTGGTATTTCGATCGGCTAATATTTCCAGGTTTCGCCTACAGTCATCCTGTCCTCGGGACGATTCAGGATATACGGGATATCTCCACCGAAGACGTCCGCAAATTCTTCACGACCTATTACACGCCGAATAACGCTGTCCTCACGATCGTAGGACATATCCATGAACAAAAAGTCCTCCAGTTAATCCAAAAATACTTCTCTTCCATCCCGATGAGGGCTCCCCCACCCTCGATCGAGCTAGGGGACCTGTCGAAAATCGAAACCGTAGACCTCACAATAAAGAACCCCATGGTGCCTTCTCCTGGGTTTTTTTTGGGATACCAATTGGCTCCTCGTTACTCTGATGATTATTACAAGCTTGCGATCACAGAATATGTTTTGTTGAAGGGCCGCACATCCCGGATGCACAAGCGGTTGTTCGATAAGGATAAAACAGCGATTTA
>Ga0114922_10001090_pt1 | contig 25807 bp, 19 predicted proteins | sample AartaG_FD_100975 | JGI IMG/M metagenome (GOLD analysis project Ga0114922, IMG submission 100975) | Deep subsurface microbial communities from Aarhus Bay to uncover new lineages of life (NeLLi) - Aarhus_00045 metaG | ecosystem: Environmental > Aquatic > Marine > Oceanic > Sediment | place... | reverse complement strand
CACCGTTATTATACCAGCTGCTATTGCGGCTGCAGAGCTCTCACAGGCCAACACCAAGAAACTGATTGCCGGAATCGTGGTCGGGTATGAGGTCATGATACGGATCGGTATGGCGATTACTCCATCCAGTCTGAATAGAGGTTTTCATATCACCGGCATAACTGGCCCCTTCGGAGCCGCAGCTGCGGCAGCAAAGATTATGGGCCTGAACCACAAGGAAACAGTGAGTGCCTTTGGCATCGCAGGCCTGCAGCAATCCGGGCTTATACAGGTAAACCATGAGGTTGAAGGGGCTATGGTAAAACCCATAAATCCTGCCAAGGCAGCTATGTCGGGCCTTCTGTCCTCCATCCTTGCCGAAAAAGGAGCCAAAGGCCCGCTCCATATCTTCGAAGGAGAGGACGGGTATCTCAAAGCAGTGGCAGATGAAGTGGACACCGATCTTTTGGCTCGTAATCTGGGGCGGGAATTTGAAATCCTCAACGTTTACCTTAAACTCCACGCTGCATGCCGCCATGCCCATGCTTCAATGGATGCTGCCTTAGAAGCGTTTAGCGAGAGCCACATTGACATCGCGGAAATACAAAAGATCTCCATTGAGACTTATCCGGCTGCCATTAGGCTTGCCGGTATCACCAAAGCGACTACGCCGTCAGCAGGTCGATTCAGTATTCCGTTCTCTGTGGCCCTGGCTTTGATCAAGCAGGATGCAGGAGCTGACCAGTATAGGGAGGAGAATGTTAGAGATCAGAGCATTCAGGCTCTTGCCGAAAAGGTGTACCTGTCGGTGGGAAGCAAATGGGAGAAGCAGTATACTGAGAAGAGGGGAGCGACGGTAGGCATAACCGACAAGGTCAACAAGACATGGTCTTCCGAGGTGGAATTGGCGAAAGGTGAACCAGAAAACCCGGCAAGCTGGGAAGAGATCTATAATAAGTTTCAGACGAATGCCACCTTGCTGATCCCTGAGAAGGATGCAAAAAAGCTGGGTGACACTATTATGAATTTGGAGCTCTCATCACTAGATGAGCTTCTTAGCCTTATATAGAATGAACATGGAACTTGATTGCTTTGGATATCCAGCTGAATTAACGTGACGAGGGGGTAGAGGAGAAAGGAGCTGAATAACCATAATGAGTCAAGAAAAAAAACCTGCAGATGATTTAATCTTGTATGTTGATGACCCAGGCGAACTAACTTGGGATATAGAGGTAGATGTGCTTGTCATCGGTGGAGGAGGATGTGGGCTTGTTGCAGCATTGGCTGCAGCCGAGAAAGGGGCGCAGGTTTTCTTGGTGGAAAAGGACAAGAATCCTGGGGGTAACACCTCTCTCAGTCAGGCAATGGTACCAGCAGCAGGAACCCGGCTGCAAAAGGAGGCGGGAGTCGATGATTCCCCAGAATTGATGGCCGAAGATATCCTGGAATATAATGGATATGAAAGCGATCCGGTACTCACCCTCCATGTGGCCCGGGAATCTGCAAAATTGGTACATTGGTTGATAGATAACGCGGGAATAACATTTGAACTGGTGACAGAGTTTCTATACCCAGGGCAAACATGCTACCGTATCCATGCCAATCATTCCCGCAAGGGAACTCACTTAGTAAATGATCTGCTTCAGGCAGCTGTACGTTATGAAAATATAGATATCGCTCATAACGCACCTGTGAAGAGGCTTATTGCTAGCAGTTCGGATGTGGCGGTTGTGGGAGCTGAGGTAGAAATTGAGGGGATTGGCAAAAATTTTGCCCGAGCTAAAAAGGTGGTCCTGGCACTGAACGGATTCGGGGCCAATCGTAAAATGCTCCAGAAATACATCCCTGAAATGAGCGAGGCCTATTACTTTGGCCACGAGGGTAATACCGGGGAAGGCATTCTGTGGGGTGAAGCGCTCGGGGCGCAGTTGGACTATATGGGCGCGTATCAGGCTCATGGGTCAGTAGCTCACCCCCATGGTACGCTTTTAACATGGGCTGTAATTAGCCTCGGTGGTTATCAGGTCAACCTTCAGGGACAGAGATTTGTAAATGAATATCATGGATATTCTGAGCATGCCCTGGATGTCTTGAGGCAGGAAGAAGGGGTGGCTATAGACATCTTCGATCAACGCATCTACAATGCCGTGGCTGACTACGAGGATTTTCAGCAGTGTGTTAAAATGGGTGCAGTAAAGAAATTCAGGAGTATTGAGGAGTTGGCTGTGTCTTTCCGCTTGTCGCCAGAAGAAATGGGCCGCACGCATGATGAGTTTCAAAATGCCGCACGGGGTCAAACCCAAGATCCTTTGGGCCGGACATATTTTGGCAAGCCTCTTGAACCACCATTGTACGGTGCGAAGGTTACAGGAGCCTTGTTCCATACTCAGGGCGGGCTCAAGGTAAACCAACTGGCCCAGGTAATCCGCACTGATGGTACGCCTGTTCCCAACCTCTACGCCGGAGGCGGAACAGCAGCTGGGTTTTCGGGGAAGGCCGGTCCTTATGGGTATTTGTCAGCCAACGGCCTTTTAGCTGCCTTGGTTCTGGGTAAAATCGCTGGAGACGAGGCGGGACAATCCGCGTTGCAAGGAGTATGAATTGGCAAATCTACTTTGGAAAGGAGGAGTAACGTAATGTCTGATTATCTTAACGAAATATCCGCATTTGTCTGTCGATGTCACTTTGATGATCTCCCATCAATAGTTGTGGAACGTGCTGGAGAGGTTATGGCGGATAGCCTGGCAGTGACCGTCGTCGGCGCTCAAGAGGAGGAAGTTCGGGCGATGACCGAGCGAATAGTCGTGCCTGGAGGCAAGCAGGTGGCGACCCTTATCGGAGGTGGCATCCAGACAGAACCATTAAAGGCAGCTTTCATAAATGGTACGGCTGGAACATTCCTTGAATTGGATGAAGGCAATCAGTTTGCGCGGGGTCATCCGGGTATTCATGTCATCCCTGCTGCTTTGGCCGTGGCAGAAGAAATGAACCTTTCCGGTCGAGAGGTTCTAACTGCCCTTGTATTGGGTTATGAGATTGCCGCACGTATCGGCATTGCCTGCAAGATCCGGATGTCCATGCATCCTCATGGTACCTGGGGCACCGTAGGAGCTGCGGTCGCTGTAGGTAAACTCATGGGTTATGACGAGGGGGCGATGCGGGAGATTATCAATGTGAGCTCATCCCTGGGTCTGGCGACGAGCCGTCGCACCATGTTGGAAGGGGGTCTCGTTCGGAATGTCTATGCTGGTGTTACAGGATACATGGGTATTCTGGCTCATGAACTCGTTCAGTCCGGCTTCACCGGTGAGGCGGATGGACTTCAAACTGTGTTTGGCGCTGTTGTGTCCGATACCTTTATGCCGGAGGAGATGACCAAGGATTTGGGTGGCCGATTTGAGATTGCACGCAACTATTTCAAGCGACATGCCTGTTGCCGGTATAATCATGCTACGCTGGATGCGCTTGGAGACATCATCGCCAAGGCACCGGGAGGCAGACTTAAGCCGAATGAGGTGGTAAAAGTGGAGGTGAAGACTTATTCCTTGGCTGCACAACTGTGTGATCCAAATCCCAAAAATACACTGGCAGGAAAATTTTCCATTCCCTTTGCAGTTGCTACCTTTGTTGTTAATGGGTCCACCGGAGTTGGGAGTTTTACACCGCAAGCAATTCAGAATCCTGTTACCAAGGAATTGGCCCAACGGGTGATGGTATCCGAGGACCCGGAGCTGACTGCCATGATGCCCGATCACAGACCCTCAAAGGTAAAGGTTACTCTTGCTAATGGTACTGTTTTGGAGGCCCAAACCCTGATCAATAAGGGAGATTCCGAAGACCCGTATAGTCTGGGGGACCTCCGTGAGAAATACTATGAACTGGCTGAGCGGGTTTGGAAACGGGACACAGCGGAAGCGATCTATGCGGACGCGATGAATTTGGAAAAGGTGAATAATATAAACACAATGACAGGTCGAATGCGCCAACTGGTGTAAACAAATATATTGGGAATAAGAGTTCCGCGAAGCTACTTGAAATTAAGGTGAAGAGGAGGGTCAAATGTTCAAGATGATAAGTCAGGGGCATATATTTTCTCCAGAGGATAAAGGAGTACAGGACATTTTAATTTGCCAGGAAAAAATTGCCAAAATAGGCAAAGATTTATCCAATTTAGGCAACCAATTAGGAGCAAAAGTGATACATGCTGATGGAAAAATTGTTGCCCCTGGCTTTATAGATCAGCATGTCCATTTTTTGGGAGCAGGAGACTACGAAGGGCCAGGTAGGGCGACAACAGATATTAGATTTGGGTCCTTAATAAGATCGGGAATTACAACCGCTGTCGGCTGTCTTGGCAGTGAGGACACCGCCAGGAACCTGTTAGATCTGGTAAAACGAGCCAGGGATCTTGATAAACTTGGGATAACAACTTACATCTATACAGGGTCATTCAACATTCCGCCCCCAACTATAACGGGAAATGTGCGTCACGATTTGATGATGGTAGACAAGGTCTTGGGCGTCAAGTTTACAATTTCTGAAAATATGGCACCATTGGTCTCTTTGAGTGAACTGGCTGATGTGGCCAGGAATTCTTATTTAGGTGGTCGGATTGCTGGAAAAAAAGGGTTGATCCATATTCATCTTGGGACAAGATCCGAACGGATGGGACCTCTTTTCGAATTGATCAAATTAATAGGAAGTCGTGGCCAGGCCACAGGACCAGTCCCAGCTGGTGAGCCGCCACCAGGTATTCCGATTACCAATTTTATCCCAACCCATGTTAACCGGGTGGATCCTGATATTATGGAGCACGCCATTAAGTTTTTGAAAATGGGTGGAACAGTTGATATGTCTGCCATTATGAGTCCAGATTTAGGAAGCCATACGTCCATCAGTCCTGAGCAAGCACTGTCTGAGTTTGTTAAATTGAAAATTCCTATTGAACAAGTGACTCTTAGTTCTGATGGTAACGTCCCTATCCCAAAGATTGACTCACAAGGAAACAAGATAGGATTGTGCTATGCAGGAGTGGATGTTCTGTATAGAGCGTTTCTTTCTATCGTAAGAGCTGGCCATATCCCCTTTTTCGACGCTCTAAAGGTCGTTACGTGTAATGTGGCACGCGTCCTTGGCATTGAAGACAGAAAGGGTGCTATCGAGGTTGGCAAGGATGCAGATCTCATTATTTTCAGCAAAGATTATAATATTAGTAATGTTTTGGCTCGAGGACAGGTGCTACTTGAGAATGGGAGAATGGTCATTCAGAATTATTTGGAGTAACGCCCATTAGTCTCATTGCGGACTCATTGTATTTCAGAAGATCCTGAAAGGAAGAACCCGTGGCGGGGAACCAAAGCGACTCAATAGGAGAAATAAAGAAAGGAATGGAAAGCGCTTTTGAGAAACTATTTGAGTTGGGCAGGATAGGCACACTTGACTTGAAGAAGAAAAGCGTGATGGCTCTGATGGGAGAAGGTGCGCTTATGAAACCAGACGGGAGGATGTCACAACGGGGTATAGACTAATATATCGCTCGAGCTAAGGGAAGGGCAGATGATAGTAACTGGGGCAGATCGTGTAAGCAAGGAAATAGACCGGGAAATAACTAGCTTTCGGTTGGCAATCTTCTGCACACCGGTTGGTTGAGCGAACTCGCTGAAGCCGTGCATGATTACGGAGCAAAGGTTGCCGTGGAGCTTACAGCCGGATTCGGGCGTGTCGCCGAGAGTGTCCTCCTGAGAAGCGTTGGGGCTGTAGCGCCATCTGCCTTACCCTGTTTTTGGGATCCCACTATCACAGCACGAGTGCTTTCAATGGAGTAGAGCTCCGGACCGGCGTCTACTATATTGGCACAGTTGGTGAACGAGGCAATTGGGATACAGTAGAGAAGGATGTCTAGAAGCAAGGCGAACCCAAGGCAGACCTCAGACAGATAAAACTATTTGATTGATACCCTGCAGCTTGCTGCGGGGAGAGTTCATTGTAAGGAGGTTAGTATGGCTGATCCAAAAATTTTGGTACGAGCTGCCCAACTGGTAACTGCTCATGACAAACCAGCTATCCCCGATGGGGCTGTTGTGATAGCAGGCGAAATTATCGAAGCCGTTGGAACCTACGATGAGCTTTCGGATCGATACCCTGATGCGAAAACGATTGGCGGGAAGCAATTCCTGCTCATACCCGGTCTCATAAACGGCCACAGCCATGGGCGAGGATTGACCGACTTCCAACGTGGCGTCAGAGATAACACGCTAGAAACTTGGATTCTAGACACGCGCAAGCACTTACCACTTCCTACATATGATGACGTCGCTTTGTCAGCGGGCCGGCTTCTGAAGTCCGGAGTTACCACAACGATGCACCACCATCTTCCTTATTTACTTGGTGACCCAAACACTTACAGTTACGAGTTTGATGAGGCACTCAGAGCATATAAGGATGTGGGTATGCGGGTACAGTTCAGTCCGGCGATTCGTAATAGCAACCCTTTTATTTATGGTGATAACGATGCTTTTCTGTCTAGTTTACCTGAAAAATTGCAAAAAACCCTGATTGCTACCTTCCCGTCTAAAGGTGGCCTCACTGGAACAAACTATGTCCGAGTTGTGCGAGATCTTTACATTCGGTTCAACGGTCCAATGTGCCGGATTGGATTCGGCCCTTCTGCCCCTCAATGGTGCACTAAAGAGCTCTTACTAGAAGTCCGGCGAGAGGCAGATCGCTTAGGCGCTCCTATTAATATTCACGCTTTAGAGTCCATTTCCCAGAAGATCTACGGTCTGAGGTTCCTGGGTAAAACGCTAATCCATTATATGAACGATATTGGTTTTTTGGGCCCTCATCTCACCATTGGACATTGCGTCTGGCCCACTGAAGCGGACATCGAGCTCTTGGCGAAGACTGGTACCGGAGTAGTCCACAATCCATCGTGTAACTTGCGGCTCCGTAATGGCATATCTCCCGTATTTAGCATGCTAAAAGCCGGAGTCTTGACTGGTTTGGGTTTAGACGGCAGCTCTGTTAACGACGACGATGATCTTATACAAGAGATGAAAGTCTGTTTTATGTTGCATCGCATCCCTTCATTCGAATTGGACTCCTCCTATGTAAGCGCCCGCCAAGTATTTAGAATGGCCACGGAAAACAATGCGATCTTGTTGGGATATGGCCGTGAATTGGGGCGGTTAGAGCCAGGCAAGCTTGCAGACCTTGTTCTATTGGATTATCACCAGATGTGTCATCCATTTGTTAATCCATCTCATGACCCTATAGACGTTCTTCTCTACCGAGGGTTGGGGCGACACGTTCACACAGTAATTGTAAATGGCTGCATCGTCATCCAGGATGGTCAACTCCTAACCCTGGATGAAGGGGCCATCGCTGCTCGGCTTGCTGAAGCAGGGTCCCGCCCGAGGACAGAGAAGGAGAAGGCCCTCGTTCAGGCAATGGATGAATTGAGGCCATATGTGGTTCGTTATTACCAGGGTTGGACCGAAAAGGTGAAGATAGTTCCTTTTTATGATGTGAACTCTTTAAAATGAAGGAAATTCTCCTCGGCCATAATGAGTAATATACTCTACTTATGTCAACTAGGGAGCTGGGCCAGCCGGGTTTTTACGAATGCCTGGGACCAGACTATTTCATTCTGTCCTATCGCGCTTGAAATCATTGAAGATTCTCCAACTGAAGTGCGCTGACTGTAGAAGATGGGTCAAGCAAAATTCTACACAGAGAATTTAGCTATACGTCGTGGAAATTTTTTATTGACAAACGAAAAAGTATATTGTAGTTATATTATAACATTAGTACTTATTTGCGAATCCAGAGGGGCCTAAGTCAATAACTTTAAAAAAGGAAGATTTGTGCGCGCCTCGCATCTGACTTTGTTTAAATACTCCGGCAGTAACTATCGCCAGTCCTTTCAAGAAGAAGTAGCTGAGGCCAAAAGCGGTTTCGTAGGTAGCGTTCCTTTAGGTATGAAATCGTTCTAAGAGAACCGGTCAATCGTGTACTAAAAAGAGGGCGAATTTTTTGCAAACTTTTTTTATAGGGCTTTACGAAATTTCACAGGGGCTTTTGAATCAACTTTTTTGGCCTCCACCCCCTTTTGAGGAGGCAAATTTTACTAGGAAAAGAGTCTTTTCTACAGGAAGTACCCTATAACTTTTTGATATTAAGGAGGGATTTGGCAGGAGGAAATCCCTAAAATTGGCCTGGCTTAACTCATTGATATTATAATGAATTTGAGTTTAGTGAAGGGCTTAAACTTTTATTAAAAAAAGGAGGTATTGGTATGGAAAGATTTCGGAAAGGTATTTTGTGGAAGGTTGGACTGGGCTTGCTGCTGGTTCTTCTGATAGGACCCCTAGAGCAAGCAGATAGTCAAGTATTACGTTACGCGTGTTCTTTCTCAGATTCTAAGAGTCTTGATCCACATCGTGCAGTAGGAGCGCCGGACAGGATCATTTGTGAACAATTATTTAACGGACTTGTCCGCTATAAACCCGGGAATAGCACTGCGGGAGCGATTGAGCCCGAACTGGCCAAAAGCATACCAATTCCTGAGACGCTCGCGAACGGCTCCCAGCAATGGATTTTCCAACTCAGGGAAGGTGTAATGTTCCACCCCTATGACGGCAAGCCAGGCTACGAACTCACCTCTGAGGATGTAGTATATTCATTGCGGAGGGCGGCGAATTCAGACAAATCAGCATTTTCGGCAGACTATTTGGCCATGGCCTTCGAAGCTGTAGATAAATACACAGTAAAAATAACCCTTAAAAAGCCAATTTCACCCTTTCTCCTATTACCGAAGCTTGCTAACCGTCAGGGTGGGTTGATCGTAAGCAAAAAGGCGCTTGTTGAGAAAGGCGATGAATGGTTCAAAAACCATCCGGTTGGAGCAGGCCCGTTCATGTTCAGCAGCTATAAACCGATGGAGAAAGTTGTTATTGTTCGAAATCCGAACTACTACCGTGGCGCGCCCAGGCTGGAAAGATATGAGCTTTTCTATGTGCCAAATCTGAGTAGTAGAGAGCTTGCCCTCCAAAAAGGGGAAATCGATGCAATAGAGGGTGTTCGTGAATATGCTTGGTACAAAAAACTTAGCAAATTTCCAAACCTGGCTGTAGATATCGTTGGTACTGACGAGACTTTCGTAGTACATTTTAACATGAGCGTTAAGCCTTTAAATCTCTTGAAAGTCAGGCAGGCTATTGCCTACGCTCTGAGCCGGAAAGAATTTTTATCATATTACGGTGAAGAAGTCTCTGAACCAATTTATTCTGCTGTGCATTCAAGACTCATGGTCGGCGGACTTACTCGAGAGGAGGTGGAAAAGGAAAATCTACTGTTTGATTGCAACGTCACTAAAGCCAAGGAATTGCTCGTGGAATCTGGCTATCCAAATGGGTTCTCACTGAGTGTATTTACATCAGAGCTTGATGAATATCGTAGACAGTACGAGCTCATTCAAGCTCAGCTTCGAAAAGTTGGAATTAACTTGAATCTATCTGTCGTTGATCACTCCACCTTCCATACGAGAATTAGACAAAATTTGAATCCAATAGTTGTTTACAGTTGCTCCAGACCTAGTCCAGACATGATCCTCACTCACTTCTACCATTCAGCTTCGATTGTAGCTACAGGAGAGAAACCCATTACCAACTTCTCCCATATCGGCGCGTTGGATTCTGATGGCGATGGCGTAGTCGATAGCATCGATGATCTGATTTTAGCGGCACGGTGGGAGACAGATCCAAGAAAGCAGGTTGAACTGTGGAAAGAGGCTCAAAAAAAGATCTTAAAGTGGATGGTAGCTTATCCAATTTTCAGCGCTGGAACACTCTTCGCCAGGAAGTCTTATGTCGACTGGGGCTATGAAAAGATAGCAGTCAATGATGGGTTAAAGGCCTCAGAAAAAACCCAACTAAAGAGATAGCGGTACATATAGACTTGAATCTTGGGTGAAAGAAATGAGTTAGATCTTAGCTCACCTATTTTTTATGGTACATTTGTCTGGGGCTATTAGAGGGTATTAATCAGTGATTGAGAAAGGGCCTCAGGAAATACACGGATATTAAAGAGGTAGCGCACAGGAGAGGAGATACATCTTCTGTGCGCTATTTGGTTCGCCTGTTAAAGAACGGAGGGATGACAACTCGTATGATACATAGCAAAAAGGGTATTTAGGAGTACAAATTCTCATGAGGATCCAATATATAATAAGAAGGATCTTGATCTCAGTTCCTATTTTATTAGCGGTTTATACCATTGTATTTTTTCTCGTGAGGTCTATGCCTGGAGGCCCGGCGGTTGCTGTGCTTGGAGATTATGCATCGAAGGAGGCGGTCGAGGCTTTGGAGGCACAGATGGGACTAGACCTCCCCCTGTGGGTGCAGTACGTACGCTTTCTATGGGGCCTATTACGCTGGGATTTGGGTAGATCGCTAATCAACGGTTTCCCCGTTGCTCCTCAAATAGCGGAGGTTTTACCATATACTCTGGAATTGACTATAAGCGCCATCATATTTGGAGTGATTTTTGGGATACCTTTGGGGATTTTCACAGCTTTGAGAAGAAATAGCCTTCTCGACTACCTTGCGCGGACATTTTCGTTGGGCGGCATCTCCATGCCAGAATTCTTCATCGGGATTTTGCTGATTATGATATTCTCCATTAAGTTGGACCTTTTCCCGGTAATGGGCGGGGGAAATCTATACGATCTCCATGATAACCTTTCTCATCTTTTCCTCCCCGCCCTCACCTTGGGGCTAATGATGACTGGCTATGTTACAAGAACAACTCGCTCTTCGGTACTGAATGTCCTCCGGGATGACTATGTCAGGACAGCACGAGCAAAAGGCCTTCGAGAGAGAGTTGTCATTTATGGGCATGCTCTGGGAAATGCCCTCATCCCCGTCGTCTCCTTCATAGGGGTCTATGCAATATTGTTGATTGCGGGCTCTGTGCTTGTAGAGGTTGTATTTTCTAGACCGGGCCTTGGGAAGATGATGATTGGAGCAATAAAGCAGCGTGATTACATGACCCTGCAATCCGTAATGGTAGTTTACGGAAGCATGGTGGTGGTGATCAATCTATTGACCGATCTCTCCTATGGGCTCATTGATCCGCGAATAAGGTGTAAGTGATGAGCGAGAAAGGCAGACTTTGGCGCACTTTTAAGAAGAACAAGACTGCACTCATTGGCTCCATCGTTGCAATCCTGATAATAATTGCAGCCTGCCTTGCCCCTGTAATTTCCCCTTATGATCCATTCGAACAGGATGTAGCCAATCGCCTTGGCCCGCCAAGCCGATTACACTTTCTGGGTTCAGATGACTTCGGTAGAGATGTACTCTCCCGGGTTATTTGGAGCATAAGGATCTCGCTAACTGTGGGGCTTTTTTCTGTCATTATAGGGCTGTTCATTGGCACAATGATGGGTGTTGTCGCGGGGTATAAGGGCGGAATAGTAGAGATCGTGATCATGCGAACGGTTGACGTGCTATTGTGTTTTCCCACCTTGATTACAGGCATAATGGTCGCAGCCATCTTGGGCACTGGACAGGTCAATCTGATTATCACGATCGGGATTATTTTTACTCCTAGGTTCGCGAGGTTGGCTTATGGTCCTACACTGGGCATTAAAGAAGTGGAATACCTCAACGCGGCCAGGGTTATCGGGGCAAGTCATTTGCGGATGATCGGTCGGCATCTGCTGCCAAATATCTTTGGTGATTTATTGGTGGCAGCCACTCTCTGGATGGGCGCGGCGATTCTGATGGAGGCGAGCCTCAGTTTTCTCGGTCTCGGTGTATCACCACCGAACCCAACATGGGGAAATATGATTAAGAGTGGTATGGACAATTTAAGCAATGCCCCGTGGTTATCTCTTTACCCTGGCCTAGCTACCTTGATTACGGTACTCTCCTTCAACATGATTGGAGACGGATTAAGGGACGTTATTGATCCCAAATTACGAATTTGAGTGAGTAATCTAAGTATTGATTATTAGATTCTTACCTGGCAAATCTGAGAATTTATCTCTCAGAAAGTTGTTATCTGTTTAATAATAAAGCACTTTTTAGATGAAGTAGAAATTTCAAATATCTTTGGCTAGATTTTAACTACCAAAAAACAGCGGAGAGATTAGCATGTTGGAGAAAGGAACAGCTGTGGCTTCCCAGAAAGACTATTCAAGTGATCGTCTTCTAGATATCAAAGGCCTAAATACATATTTCTTTCTTCCTGAAGGAGTCGTTAAAGGTGTAAATGACATTAGTTTTCATGTAAATAATGGAGAGATTCTTGGCATTGTCGGAGAATCAGGATGTGGGAAGAGCGTGACAGCTCTATCGATCATGGGTCTCATCGCTTGGCCTCCCGGCAAAATTGTTAGCGGAGAAATATACTTTCAGGGGAAAGACGTTAGGAACTTCTCACCGCTCCAGCTCAGAAGAATCCGCGGAAACAAAATTTCGATGATTTTTCAAGAACCTATGACCAGCCTTAATCCAATATATACTATCGGGCACCAAATTGCTGAGGTATATACCGCGCACTGGGGTTTCCACAAAAAGGAGGCAAGGGAAAAGACCATGGAAATATTGGGAAAGGTGCAGATACCTTCTCCTGCCCATAGATTCCACGAATACCCCCACCAGCTTTCTGGTGGCATGCGACAGCGGGCAATGATCGCCATGGCGTTGGCTTGCAATCCTGAACTTATTTTAGCGGACGAACCAACAACTTCACTCGATGTAACGATTCAGGCCCAAATCTTAGAGCTCATGATGGGGCTTCAGGAGTTGCTAGGAACATCGATAGTGTTGATAACTCACAACCTTGGCCTTGTCGCTGAATTTGCCAAGCGGATAATCGTTATGTATGCAGGGAAGATGGTCGAAGAGGCTCCTGTCTTTTCTATTTTCGAAGATCCGCTGCATCCATACACCATTGGCCTCCTAGATGCGATACCTAAACTTGGACAGAAGGCTAGGCAGGGCAAGCGAAGATTGGCTGAAATTCCGGGAATGGTCCCAAACTTGATCGATCTCCCGGGGGGATGTCCCTTTCATCCTCGCTGTTGCAAGGCAAAGGACATTTGTCGAAAAGTTGAACCAAAGTTCGTTCAAGTTGAGGCTGATCGCGGCGTTGCCTGTTGGGCAATAATAGAACAATGGAAATGAAATGGAAAAGTTCACAGGGGATAAAGACGAACATTTGTTAGACATCCGACAGCTTAAGAAGCATTTCCCCATCAAAGGTGCCATGTTCAGAAAGACTCGGGAATGGGTTCAAGCTGTTGACGGAATTTCCCTTTTTATCGATAAGGGAGAGACTCTTGGGCTTGTTGGAGAGTCTGGATGCGGTAAATCTACGATTGGAAAGTGTGTTTTAAATCTTTTTGAGCCAAACGAGGGGAAAATATTCTTCTCTGGGAAAGACATATTCAAGTTGAAGCCAACTGAAAAAAAGAATTATCGAAAAAAAGTTCAGACCATATTTCAAGACCCCTATTCATCTCTCAATCCGAGAATGACAGCAGGAGAAATAGTGATTGAACCACTGAGGGTCCATTCAATCTATTCAACTTCTGGAGGAAAAGATTATGTCCAGGATCTTTTCAAAAAGGTAGGCTTGTCGCCAGAGCAAATGCTTCTATACCCCCATGAATTCTCCGGAGGGCAAAGACAACGTATCGGCATAGCAAGAGCACTTGCCTTACATCCACAGCTAATCGTTTGTGACGAACCTGTATCGGCTCTAGATGTTAGCATTCAAGCCCAGGTGATTAACCTACTGGATGATCTAAAAGATGAATTCAATCTAAGTTATCTTTTTATTGCGCACGATCTGAGCGTTATCGAACATATCTCCGACAAGATCGCTGTGATGTATTTGGGCAAGATTGTTGAAATAGCAAAAGATACGGAGCTTTATTCAAACCCGCAGCATCCATACACGAAGGCACTTCTCAGCGCCGTTCCCATTCCAGACCCTAAACAAAAAAAAAGGAGAGTCATTCTTCAAGGAGAAGTGCCGAGCCCAATTAGCCCACCGTCAGGATGTAAATTCCATCCTCGCTGCCCAGAAGCAAAAGATCTTTGCTCTCAACTAGATCCGGAAATGCGATTGACAGCTTCGAACCATTACGTTGCTTGTTTTAATGCATCTTAACATGAACTTTTCTTTGAGTGAGGATGTTAAATAATTAATCAAGGTAAACCCCCGGCTCTGCTGGGGAACTCCTAGAGTTCGGCATTTGCGGAATAATATGGAAGGTCTCCCCGTTGTGAACCGCTGAATATTTACAGAAAGGAGACATTCCGTGGAAGTGTATTACAAAGTGGGTCCTCATGGGAATTTGTGCTGACATTTTGGAAGATCGAATTTACCGAGACCATGGATAAGGGCTAATGAGAAGGTCTTTTCACTTTGATAGTCACGAGCTCGATGGCTAATTGCTTTCACATTATTGTCCATCGCTTCGACCAGGCCGTTATCAAGCCTTAGGTCAAAGGAGGCCAGAATTCCCTCTTCGTGACGTCTGAGCATCCATGCGGAATCTCTCAGAGGCTTGATTATACTATGTATAGCCTACCAAAACCACTGTCTCAGATACCTGGCTGCCCATCCTCTGCGATGGTAGCTCCACAGTTTTCTGAAGAGCTCCTTGAGCAGGTAGGCCTTGACAATCCTAAGATTCATTTTGAGCAGATCATCGAGACGAATTTTCTGTGTATCGGTGAGGTTCCATGGGTTTTTCAACCAAAGATACCTGGTTCCTTTAAGCAGGTCTGGGTCAGCCTCACTGATATCCTTAAGCTCCATTCTCTGGATTTGATCAACGGCATCCATGAGATGGTGGATGATATGGGACTTATCGAATACGATCACCGCTTCGCTACAATACTCATGAATAACATCGATATATTTTTGTCACATGTCACAGCAGACCCCCTCAATGTCTGCCGTACGTTCTCCCCCCCACACCTCGAAGAATCGACGCAAGGAGTCTTTATCTCGATGGACCTCACTTTTCCTATCCAGATCGTAGACATTGGTGTGGTAGGTGTGGCCGTGCTTCCTGCTGACCTCATCGGTGCCAATGAATCGGACACCCCGGTAGTCTTCCAGTGCTATGCCGTAAGTATCCGCGGCCTCTGCAACAGCTCTGATTGCATTCCACGAGACGTTGAAAGGCCGCCCCCCCCTGATCCTAGGGCAACAATCTAGTCCAAAAGGCGAGCACCGTGATAAAAGGAAAACTAATGGGCCTTTTTCCCATGCCCCAGAGGACCTTTTCCACCTTAACCCCGTGCTCAGGGCAGTTGACCAGCCTTGAATGGTAGTAGAGGAACACAGGTATTCCTCACAGAGAAACATGACTCCACCGCTGCTCTTTGTGAGGGTATCCTTGGGGTGGAATCCCTTCCCGCAGATACTGCAGGGCAGCTTTGTCCTCTTTTTGGCATACAGTTCAATCCGCAATTCATTATTGCTCAGGGTAACAGAAACAATACGATATTACTTGATTTCCAGGGTAAAGTGTATGATACCTTTTATGAGCATGGGTCAACCTCCGTTATCGGGAACTTGGGATAACACCCTAACTAATGGAAACGACTCATGCTTTCAAGTTTTAGATCTTATGTAAGAGCACAAATTCTTATGAGGAGCTAAAAAAGTTGAAAAAAATTTTAACTGAGAGTTATAAGGAGATTGAAAGATGAAATTATTTGAACCTGGCAGAATCGGTGGGCTTTCCATAAAGAATCGAATCGTGATGGCTCCAATGGGCTTGGGATTCATAGAACCAGATGGCAGGTTATCACAGCGGGGCATAGACTGCTATGTTGCTCGAGCTAAGGGAGGAACCGGGCTGATCATAACCAGCGCCGCTCGTGTGAACCGAGAGATAGAGATACTCCCAATTAAGCCTTTTGTCTACCATCTTATGGCTGACAGTAATATATATATCGCTTCATTTAACCAACTCGCTGAAGCCGTGCATGATTACGGAGCAAAGGTTGCTGTCCAGTTGTCGATTGGACAGGGTCGTGTCGCGGAGAGTGTCCTCTTGAGAAGCGTTGGGGCTGTAGCGCCATCTGCCTTACCCTGTTTTTGGGATCCCACTATCACGGCGCGAGCGCTTTCAACGGAGGAGATTGAACGCCTGGTACAGGCATTCGAATTTGGTGCTGAAGTAGTGCGGAGTGCGGGGATTGATGCAGTGGAACTCCATGCTCATGAAGGCTACCTCTTTGACCAGTTCCAAACCGCGCTTTGGAATATGCGAACAGATAAGTATGGTGGAAATATAGAAAATAGACTCAGATTTACTATGGAGGTCATTGCAGCTATAAAGAGAGGAGCCGGAACAGACTTCCCTATAATCTATAGATTCGGTCTTACACACTATTTGGAAGGGGGACGAGAAATTGCGGAGGGGCTTGAGATAGCTCGCAGGCTGGAAGCGGCTGGAGTTGACGCCTTTGATGTTGATGCCGGCTGTTACGAAACCTGGTATTGGCCCCATCCAACAACATACCAGCCTCCAGGTCTTATGGTTGACCTGGCAGAGATGGTGAAGAAGGTTGTCAATGTTCCAGTCATCGCTGTAGGTAAGGTCGGATACCCGGAGTTAGCAGAGAGGGTCGTGGAAGAAGGAAAGGCTGACTTCATAGCATTAGGAAGGGCCTTGCTCGCTGACCCAGAGTGGCCAAATAAGGTTAAGGAGGGAAGGCTTGAAGACGTCCGCCCATGTGTTGGAGATAACGAAGGTTGCTTGTCGAGACTACTGGAGGCTAAACACATCAGCTGCGCAGTGAATCCATCGACAGGGATGGAAAGGGAGTTCGCCATAAAGCCAGCAGAAAGGAAAAAAAATGTGCTTGTGGTGGGTGGAGGACCAGGTGGCATGGAAGCAGCAAGGATTGCAGCACTCAGATCTCACAAGGTTACCTTATGGGAGAAAGGCCATGCTTTAGGTGGAAACCTGATACCGGCCTCAGTACCTGACTTTAAACAAGATTATAAAGATCTGATAACCTACCTCTCCACTCAGCTTAGAAAAGTTGGAGTAACCGTTGAACTGAGAAAGGAAGCGACACCAGAGTTAATCCAGAAGATGAAACCTGATGTAGTTATTGTTGCTACCGGCGCCACTTCATTTATCCCGGACATCCCAGGAGTGAAAGAAATGAAGGTAGTCACTGCCGTTGACCTACTCTTGGGAAAGAAAGAAGCCCAAAAATCGGTGGTCGTGGTCGGCGGTGGTCATATTGGTTGTGAGACTGCTCTATACCTGTCACAAAAGGGCAACAAGGTAACCGTTGTGGAGATTTTAGATACCGTAGCACGTGATATGTTTACGTCCAACCGCATGTATCTGTTAAAGCTGCTTGCTGATGCCAATGTAAAGATTCTGACTGATATTATTGTCTCAGAAATAATAGATCAAGGCATCACTATTGTTGATAAGTATGGCAGGAGAAGCACCTTAAGTGCTGATACTGTAGTGCTTGCCGTTGGTTTAGAGCCCGATAGAAAACTCTTGGAAGCTTTAGCAGATAAGGTACCTGAGCTATATGCTATTGGTGATTGTGCAGGGCCACGCAAGTTACTAAATGCTATACGGGAAGGGTTCCGTACGGCTTGCCTGATCTAAACTTTGATTTGTTGTCATTTACGAATTAAAAGTGCACCGATTGTGAGAGATTTACGATTTAAAAGTGCACACATAGGGACCCATAATCTAAGCAATTTTCCTTTCGGTTTAATAGCCGGTTTAAGGGACATATTGATACCGTCTTTGATCGTTTGGTCACAGATTGGTGTGCTACGTAACCCGTTAAGTATGGACAATTAGTTGCAACAGAAAGAAGTTCGGGAAAAGGGCGGATCCGTGTCCTAGCCGATTTTGCAGTCACTATGTCGTTAAAAGATCTCCCTGTGGAGGTGGGTCGTTGATCAAACGCGTTCGCTCCTCGGGGGGACAGTGCGCGTGATTTTTGGGGGATCCGTTGAAGTACAGGCTACGGCGCTGGCCTCCGGAATCGGAAGACGAGCCGGCAGGATCAGCAGGCTTGCGGAACATCCCTTGAGATCGAGCTCATTGAATGCAGCACTGGTGAACGCTAGGGGAGTGAAGTGGGTTCATTACAATTTCGGGCAGAGGACTCACCGGGGGAACCCCTCTTGTATATTATTCATCCAGGGGTTATCTGGTTCCTGCAGCTTTGCCGGTGGAAGAAGACGTGGCAAACGGGTAGTGATAAGAGCCGACCGCAATATAACGGCATTTACCCCGCTAGAGCGACTAGCTCATGTTTGTTTGGTTTTGCCTGAGGGAAGTACCCTGGAGAATTCTGTAAGGTTGCCGAGAGGTGAATCCGACATCGGGCCTCTGGGGGACGAGGAAATCCAGGATAGGTTTCTTTACCAGGGCGTGGGTGTTTTAGATGTTGAGAAGATAACAGCATTGATGTAGAGGTTACGCAAGTAGAGACTGTTAGGGCCATAAGGGATATTGTTTAACCTTAATCAAAAAGGAGGGAAATGTCATGATAAAGACCTTCACCTTTCTCAAGAAGAAACCTGGTCTCACCAGGGAGGAGTTCCTCCGGTACTGGAAAGAGCAGCACGGCCCCCTTGCTGAAAAGTTGGTCCCCGGGTTGAGAAAGTATGTCCAGTGTCATCCGGCTCCTGGTTTCGAATCCGATATTGACGGGATCGTGGAGCTGTGGTGGGATAGTCCTGAATCGTTCAGGACCTTTGTTTCTTGGAAGGAATCGGACGAAGCGAAAGAGTTGAAGAAAGATGAGGAAAGATTTTTGGACACAAGCCAGTGGAATAGGTTCGTTGCAGAAGAGCACCTGATAATGGAAAAATAAGAGGATGCGTCTTTGTCGGGTAAAATAGTACCTTATTTGACGGCTGCCCTCGGGTTTCTTGTTTCTCGGGATAAACCTGGGGTTCGTAGCTTCGTCTGCAGTTCCGTGATGACGTCATCGGTGGTTTTCATGCCAAGCAACCGCTGGAAAGTGACCAGGCTGGCTTGGAGCATAAGCCCCGTAGCCGTGCCTTGTTTGATGTATCGCAAGCAGTGCTTTCGACACACATCTTGGTGGTGACTCCCAAAAAAGCAGACAATTCAGAGTGTTTGACCATAGGGTGGAGACTAGGCTCATTGAGGTGAAGGACCCGATGCTTGCCTTGTGAGCAACTAGCTCTCCAAATTTAGGCTTGACTTCCTCCAAAAGTTGCCGTTCGTGAAAGCCTATGTAATTGTTCGAGGATTGCAGGAGAGGGTTTTTAAGTGAGGGATAGAGCCTTCGTATTCAGATTGCCCTGACCTCCACGGTAAGACAAATAATCCATATACAGCGTCTCTGCTAGCCGGTAACTGTGAAATGCACTTGGCAATGATCGCTTTTGACTCAGGAGTAGTCAGCCAACTCTGTTTTCTTATCCCTTGCCTTCTTCGCAGGGCTCTCTAAGAAATGACAAAGGCGAAATTAAAATCCATAGAGATTGTGATTTACAATGGCCTCTGATGAGCGGTAAAAGGTATTCTGAGGTATGTTTTTTCATCATTTGTATCGGAGAAATTGATGACATAGACAGTCGCTTCGGTTTTACATATTCAAAACGCCATAAGTCATCATAAGGCGATTGTTTTAAGCCGAAAAACCGTTATCTTTACTATGAAAAACTAGTGCAAAAGTTAACTCGGGCCTGGCTTTACATCATTAATATTATGAAAAAACTCTACGAATAGCAAAAGAAGAGTTATATTAGATCAATTAATTTCTTAGCTCACCGATGAACAAGCCCAAAAAGCAGATACTTTTTTACCGGTAATCTGGAATTAAAGCTTTGTCCTCTGCATTAAAGGGCTAAGTAATGTTATATCTTCCAACTCATCTAGGGTTGCCAACTTAGTAACTAATTCCGATACAGAAGCTCTCGGCAAAGTCATTCCAGCTAAACGGTGGAACTTTTCCAGTAGCTCATCCTTAGATAAAGGATTATCAAAACCGCCACGGGGGCGATCAATACTTTCATCCAGCGTATCACCAGTGCATAATTTTACCTCTACTCGGGCAGGTCTCACATCAGGTAGCTTAGAAGTCATTTTTGGATCCTCGCGTACTTTCACCCGTCTCGCAATATTTTGTATATGTGGGTTGAGTAACACATCATCCGAATAAGCATCAATATCGTTGGTGCCAAGAACTAATCTTGCTGCGACATTATATGGAATTGAATGTTTCGCCGCATAGCCGTTTGGTGGATCATTACAACTCAGGCGGGTGGCTGGATCATAAGTCCAAACAGTAATTTCCTCTACATCTTTAGGATCAAACGGCCTCTTGGAATACATCGAGGCTATGGCCTCTATAGGTGCATGGTTCCACCGGCTACAGGCATAGGGTTTGAAATAATTTCGGGTGATATAAAACGTCCGACCCAAATCCTCTTCTAATTTATCTTCTCTAAAGGAATCTCCTAAAATGCCACCGAATATCGTACTAAACGATTTAGGGTCACCGGTGAATCCAGCACGTACAAGGAAGGGAGCAATAAGTCCATTGTAGTTTGTCAGGCCAGTAGCAAGATTACGCACTGAGGCTCCTGCATTCGCAGCCTTCTGTGAGGAGGCTATACACATACCTGCAGCTAGATTAAGAGCCTGCACCATATGATCCTTATCGAACTTCAGTAACTTTGAGGCTGCGGCGGCTGTACCAACAATTGTATATGTTCCAAAAGGATGAACGGCTTCCCGAAGATGTGTTGCAAGCCCAATTCGAACAGAAATCTCATATCCAGCGATGAAGGCGGATAAAAATTCGGCCCCTGATTGCTTATTTTCCTCTGCCAAAGCTAACGCAGCTGGCAAAATATGTACTGATGGATGGTTGATCGCATACTGATTCCCTTCATCCAATTCAAGGGATACAGCACCTGTGCCATTTACAAAAGAAGCAAAATATGGACTTGATGTTTGTTGGCAGCCCATAAGAGTAGCTCCTCCTGGACCGCCGAGAGAGTTTGACATTTCTGAAAGGGCTTTAATTTCAGTTAATGAGGCGCCAGCGAGCATTGTTCCTACGGTATCGAGAACTATGTAACGTGAATGTTCAATCACCTCTTGACTCAGGTCGTCAATACGTAATTTTTGAGCAAATTCTGCTAGATTAAGCATAAACTCTGAAGACATTTTCAAATTATATTTTGAATTGCGATAATGTGTAGAATCTTCCCTAGGCTCTTCTGAAAAATTATCCTTTTCGTAAAAAAATATCCTTTTTTTGTCAAAATTAGCCTCCCGATCAATATAAATCATTACTCGTCGTATATGAATATATAGTAAATTATAAAGATAAAGTCCAATTTTTCTACATTAACACAAAAATGCATTTTGTGTAATTTTTAATTAATTCTTAAGAGCTTGCCCATTGTTTGTTTTAGAATTAAATTGAATCCTTCATGCTGATAAGCAATCTCTTGTTCTTTTATAACTTATTAAGATATGGAAAAGTGTAACAAACTTTATGCTTATCACTGTTAGTTGACTGACCCCATTCTCCAAAGCTACTATCACCGTCTTCTAATGATTGCCACTAGCATTGAGAAATCACCATTTAGTAAGTCATTCATTGAACAACCTGCCTTTGAAGCTCTCGATAATAGAATTCTAAGTTGGCTATTCTAGTCGGGTATATTCAAATTGATTTATTATGCTTATTAATACCCCGTCCGCTTGCGGCGAGGTCATTCCGCTTAATACGGGTCCAGGGCTTGCCTGGGGTTTAATACCTTTTATTTTTACCCAAGCCTATTGCTAAAGGATGTCACTGGTAAATCCCTAATTATTATCGACAAGAAGCTTCTCAGGATATCCATATAATGATCCTATATAAACTGTAAACTTACTCACTCCTTTGTAATGAATAAAAATAACCAAGAGATTATCAGGCGATACCTTTATCAAGGTGCTAAAAATGCTTAAGATCCAGTTCTTTAAGTGTGCATAGCTTTATCGTATCGTTGATATCTTTGTGCCGTTGTATTTTTTCTACCAGTTATAAAATATTTGTTACATTTTACTGCCTATAATTGGCTTGAATCTTTAATCGCTTAATAGTATTAATGCAGATAGATGGTGTAAAGTAAAAGCATTACTAAATTTTTTGTCTATGAGGTAATAATGCGCATTTTTGATGATATATTGACCACGGTGGATATTGAGGTGATTCGCCGGGGAGGCTACGGGAAGACCCGGGATCTTGGCGAGCATCCGGTTTTGATGATAATTGATCCTCAGTACAATTATACAGGCACTGATAAGCCTATTCTTGATCAAATTGATGAATGGCCATCAGGTGTAGGTGAATCATCCTGGAGAGCTATCGAGCGAATAAAGCGCATTGTGTCTGTTTCGCGGCGCAGGAGTATCCCAATAATATATACTAGACAGATTCAGGCCAGCATCAAGTTTGATGGTTTTGCGGCAAAAACAGATCGTGAGCGGTCTCAGTATCTGGAGGGAGCAAAAGGTACAAGTATCATTGATGAATTGGCGCCTAAAAAAGGCGACATCGTAATTAATAAGAGTTATTCCAGTGCCTTTTATGGAACCCCTCTTCTAAGTTTCCTCATAAAGTTGAGGGCAGACACTCTGATTGTCACCGGGGGAACGTCCAGCGGTTGTATTCGTGCCACCTCTGTGGATGCGGTTAGCCGAAATTTCAATGTGGCAGTCGTCGAAGATTGCGCCTTTGATCGTATCAGCGTTTCCCACAAAGTTGCACTGCTTGATCTGTGGATGAAATACTGCAACGTTATCACTAGTGAGGAAGCCATCAGATACCTGACATGTGATAATGGGCTGTAGTTGAACATTTGCCAGAGTGATGCTTGAGTTTAATGGCATAGATTTTTATTGAAAATTGGGAGGGAAAAATGCCTTGTGTCACAGCCAACGATGGAAAGAGAATTTGGTACGATGTTCTTGGGGATGGTGATCCTCTGGTTCTTATCGGAGGAAGTAGCCTTGTTCATAGGCAATGGGACTTTATGTTACCGATCCTTCAAGACCATTTCAAGGTGATCCTCTATGACCAGCGAGGTGCTGGGCACTCAGACAGAACTCCTGTAGGGATAACTGTTGAACAGTGGGTCGACGACCTCAAACAGATTCTGGATGAGATCGCGGTAGAGAGAGCCCACATATTTGGTACCTCAAACGGCTCCTTTATCGTGATTGGGTTTGCCGCCAAATATCCGGAAAGTGCAGAGAGTATCATCCACTACGGCATGCACAAGGCCACGCAACAATTTTCCAAGATGTCCAGGATCGGTGCGAAGATTATTGACGAGTTCGGGGTGGGAAACGGGGGCCTGGGGGCTTATTACTTAGTGAGGCTTTATGGAATGCCTTCTGAATACGAAGAATGGGAGACAAACAGATTTGATGAAAATCTCTCGCCCGATGGATGGAAGGCCATGCACCAGGCAATGGAAGTGGATCTCTCCGACGATCTTCTCAGGATTAAGACCCCCCATTTAATTCTCATCGGTGACAGCGGCTCCCTCAGCAAAGACTCCGATTATGCATCGGGATGGAGGGATGTTCAGCGCATATGCCCTCATGTTGAGGTAGCCGTTATCCCTGGCGCTGAGGGAACCTATTGCGTTGTCACACACCCCGCTGAGGTCGCAAAAGAGGTGATTGGATTTCTCAAGAAACACAGGATCGGATCTTAGTTGATCTCCTCCAAGGACATCTTTTAGGTAATAGGAACTGGTTTCAAAAACGTGAGTCCCTCCTTGTAAGACCTGGTTCCACGGTTTGCGGTGGGGATTTTTTAGCCCTAAGGAACTCTTTTCGAATAGAATCAAGAAAGAAGACATCCATTCTTCTCTCCAGCCCGAAAGCTGATAGAGAAAATGATTAATAGCAGAGTATAACAATTTTGAGAGTTCGGAAAAGATTTTTTTCGATAGCAATCTACAGATCATTTTTAGCGTTACTCTTATGACTGCTATAGAGATTTTTAGTCTCAGTCCCGCCTTTCCAAGAATAGTCAAAGAACTTCAGATATCGCCAAAGGATATCGGACTGCTGATTACGGTCTTCACCTTTCCAGGCATTTTGTTGATCCCGGTAATAGTAATAATCGCAGATCTATTTGGAAGAAAGAAGGTTTTGGTCCCGGCCCTTATCCTTTTTGCTGTAACCCGAGGGTTATGCCTCTTGGCTCGTGATTTCAAAACGCTGCTTGTACTTCGCTTCTTTCAGGGTATTAGGGGTAGCTCCTTTGAGTTCGTTAAATGTTATGCTTATAGGTGATCTCTATACAGGCAAAAAGCGCACGGCAGCTATGGGTTATAATCAGAGTGTCTTCAGTGTTGGAGCTGCCAGTCTTTCAACTGTGGGTGGAGCACTATCAGGGCAGCAGATGGAGCTATGGCTGCTTTTGATATGTTTATGGAGGCTGGGGCAATAGCTATTTTTCTAGCCCCATTTGCCATCCTTGTAGGCGCGGCTGTTGGTAGTATAGCTGATGGCATGGGAGGAGCAGTAAAAGAAGCAACAATGGCCCAAGAAAATGAGACCGTAATCAACAATGCCCTTTCAGAGCTTAAAATTCAGGAGACGATGGCAGAACACGTCTTAAAGACCTGTAAGGAGCTAGAGGATTACAGGTTTGATCTCTTCAAAGAACAAGGCCCGACTTGGCCTGGAGAGAAGCTCACCTATGAGTTTTTGAGCGAAAAGGGAATAAATACTGTCTCGAGGTCAGCGTAGTGAGTCTCGTATATGAGAGGAGAAAAGATTGGTCTATCGGCTTTTCCATGACAGTGCGCACGAGGCTTATTCGAACAATAGATGGGACACAAGTCAATTCCCGCAAATTTGAATACAAAAGTGCAAATCAGAATTTCATCAATTGGGGAGATATTGATGCACAGAAATTACGAGAAGAGTTTGACCGCTGGTACAAGAGCCTCGCCGAGAGAATTGTAGAAGAAGTGTTTTTGTTGACCGATCTCCCTTTAGGCTCCAGATGGGAGGGTACTTGTGCGCTTCGGCCTAAGTATCCCGAATTAAGCTATCATTTGGAGAAGGGTCTCGAATGTTTAGAAGTTGCTTAACGCCAATCGGAATTACAATGGGAGGTCTTTCCTAGACCAGAAGATAGAGAAGCTGATGATACGGGAGTACTGAGTAGAATAAACGATATTACCTATGATCTGAAGATTTGGAAAGCCGATGAAAATGACCTTCCAGGGGAATTGGTCTATACCCGAAAGGAATTACCGACCCCTTCACATAAGATAGAAACTCCATTGTCGCCATCGACAAACTACTTCTGGAACATCAGGCTCCGTTTTAAAATGGATGGTCATTCTAGGGTAAGTCATTGGGAACTTTCGGACGGAAAGTTTCAGATTCTGCCATGCTTCTGGGAACATTGAAGCCTGGAAAAATCAAGTATTCTGCTATGATTGGAAGGAGTTTAGATCCTCAAAAACTTATTACTACCAAACGAAACCTTGAATAAAATCTAATTTGGCTTTACGATCGATTATGGTAAACTATACAGAACTATGAGAAAAAAAGGCGGAACACAAAATAATCATTTTACAGGGATCGAAGATGAAAAATAAAATAGAATTTTCTAAGCTTTCAGGCTTGGAATTTTTACGGTTGATGATGGAAGAAAAAATTCCAGTAGCATCCATAGCCGAAACAATGGGGATTGTCCTCAAAAAGATTGAAAAAGGATATGTTCTGTTTGAAGTT
>Ga0114922_10001089_pt1 | contig 25811 bp, 21 predicted proteins | sample AartaG_FD_100975 | JGI IMG/M metagenome (GOLD analysis project Ga0114922, IMG submission 100975) | Deep subsurface microbial communities from Aarhus Bay to uncover new lineages of life (NeLLi) - Aarhus_00045 metaG | ecosystem: Environmental > Aquatic > Marine > Oceanic > Sediment | place... | reverse complement strand
GAGCACACGCATCTTTGGAGTTCGACGGGGTCGGACATAACCCATGCGTGGCCCACTGATGAAATGCCTCGTGACTAGCTGCCCAACTGACAAACAAACCAACAGGAACAGAAAGAGAGCCAGATTCCAGGAGGGACCAAGTAGCTCGCGCGTAATTGGGTAGATCGCTAAAACCATGAAGATTGACCCGAGCAGCAGATCCCAGAGCCCATCCTCAAAGGTGCTCAGCTGCATGGTGCGTTTTTGTACATCCCGTAAGTTGATCGATTCAGACATGACAGAACCTCCTATCCTTGAATACTTTATACGCTAGTGTACTTTGTGTCGCAAAGTTCTTGGTAGTAGTTTACGCTGTAATCGGGTATTTGTCAAGACCCATTTTGATGAGCAAAGAAAAAGAGGAGGAATCTCCCGATTATGTCATTTCGGGCGAGCCGTGGAACAGCGACGGAATGACAGTATGCTGGAACCTGTCATGCTGAACGAAGTGAAGCATCTCGTTCTTCGAACAGAAGGGTGCTTCTTGCATGGAACGAGATTCTTCGTCGATAAGCTCCTCAAGAATGACATCGGCTAGGAACCTATCATTGCGAGCAAAGCGAAGCAATCTCCTCCGTTCTTACCGGGAGATTGTCACGTTGCTTCGATCCTCGCAAGGTTGAGGATGGGAAGGAGTCCTCCCGAAATATGACAATATAGTTATTGCGCACCGTTGTGAAGGCATCCGCCTTAATCTCCGATCGTTAATGGAGCCTAAAAACCGCAAGGAAACTGTAATGAAACTCTAATACAAACCCGGGTTATCCTGTGTTAACATGGACACCTTGTCGGCGATCAGCTGAAGATTTAGCTCTTTGTGAGTTGATCGTCGTTCGATGCAAACACGCCGTATAGGTTCATTGAAGCTCTCAATACGGCATTACTTAGCGGCGAGGTTTTTTGTTAATGGAAATTGCCAAAATATCATGTACGAATGGGCATGAAAACGGTGCGGTCATCAAAGTAAAGGATCTTGTGAAAGTCTATCCGACCGCTGCCAACGGGGTCGAAGCGCTCAAGGGAATTACCCTAGAAGCTCACGAGGGGGAATTCCTCGCTGTCTTCGGGAAATCGGGTGCAGGGAAATCCACGCTAATTAACATGATCACGGGCATCGACAGCCCGGACTCTGGCGAAGTACAGATCGGCGGAGTCTCCATCCATTCCATGAGCGATGACGAATTAACGCGCTGGCGTGGGCGTAACCTGGGTGTGGTCTATCAATTTTTCCAACTACTGCCAACACTGACACTGGTTGAAAATATCACGCTCGCCATGGACTTCTGTGGAACATACTCGCTCGCGACGCGCACCGAGCGTGCTATGCAATTGCTCGATCAGGTGGGCATCCGTGAGCACGCGCATAAGGTGCCGTCGAAGATCTCGGGTGGGCAGCAGCAGAGGGTCGCTATAGCGCGTGCGTTGGCGAACAACCCTGAAGTGATTGTCGCCGATGAACCGACGGGGAATCTCGACTCGCAAACCGCGGATGACATTTATGATCTGTTTTCTGACCTGGTCTCTCTTGGTAAAACACTGGTCATCGTGACTCACGATCAAGAGATCGCTGAGCGAGCGAGTCGAATTCTAGAGATATCCGATGGGTGCATCATTAGCAACAAATCAATCGTAGCGCCGTCGAATGGCCGATTTGCGCACGATGTAACGACCTCGCCCAACCATGTTTCACCGCGCATTCATACAGCGCTCTAAAGATCACATACGGAGATAGGGTACAAAATGCACATCCCGACCCGCTGGACGAAGATTGTGAAAGACATCTGGAGCAACCGCTCCCGGTCTTTTTTGGTAATCTTCTCCATCGCCATCGGTGTCGCCTCGGTCGGAATGATCACGAACGCGGGAATCATGGTGCAGCGGGATCTCTATGGATCTTTCGCTGAAGGCAATCCAGCGAGTTTGGAGATTTATATTTCACCATTTCAGCGAGACCTGACCAGCGCGGTGGGGGCGATGCGGGAAGTTGAAGATGTTCAGGCGAGGAGAGTCGAGAGAGCTTCGGTTTTGAATGGTGAGGGGGACTGGGATGATCTTGCGCTAAACGCCTTTCCGGATCTAACGGACTTAGATGTGAACCGGGTGAACCTCGTAGAGGGGAGAATGTCGCTCGGCGTTCGAGAGATCGCCATAGAAAAGCAATCGGCAGAGGGGCTGGGATTTGTAGTCGGTGACACGATCACGATCAAGATGGAAGGTGACCGCACGTATGATTTGGAGCTTGTAGGCATCGTCCATGACCTTTACGGGATGCCTTATGCGTTGTTGGGGGAAGCTACAGGCTATGTAAACCTTGAAAGCCTGCAATGGATGGAAAAGCCCTCTTACTACAATAAACTCGATGTCGTTGTAGCTGAGAATAAATATGACCGAGAGCACGTGCTTGAGGTCGGTAACATCATCCGCGAGCGGGTGATCGAGGCCTCCGGGTTCAGGGTCGGGAGCATGGGGGTCCCGGGGCTGGGGTCCGATCCCGGCAAGCACTGGGCGGAAGACCAGATTGACGGATTTCTCCTCATCCTGCAGATTATGGGCGTTATGGCAGTTCTATTAAGCGGAGGGCTTGTGGTGAACACTGTCTCCGCCATTCTTGTTCAGCAGATCAGACAGATCGGTATTATGCGTTCCATTGGTGCGGTTCGTAGACAACTTATCGCCATGTATTTCTTCAATGTCCTTGCGTATAGCGTGCTGGGACTTGCTGTAGCTCTGCCACTCGGATTATTGGGATCATGGTGGCTCGCAGAATTCGCGGCTGGTTTCGTCAATTTTGATCTCACCACGGTCAATATTTCTTGGCAGGTCATGACGCTTCAAATCATTCTGGGCCTGCTGATGCCGCTTGGCGTGGCGATCTATCCCATTCTCTCCGGGACTCGCATGTCCGTATACGATGCGATCTATCAATACGGAATTGGGTCGGAGGGCAGCGGTTGGTTTGACCGTGTGCTGATGAAAGTTCGGAATCTTGCTCCGCCGATTGTGCTCTCCCTGAGGAATACATTCCGCAACAAAGCGCGGCTGGTATTCACGCTTTTAACGCTTACGCTAGCAGGCGCCATGTTTATCGCCGTATTCAGCACACGCGCTTCGTTAACCGTTCAGATCGAGAATGTGGCACGTTATGTCGCCTTCGACGCCGCGCTTGGATTGCCATATGGATCCAAAAAACAAACCGTTGAACGGGAGGCGCTGAGAATACCGGAGATCTCGGTAGCGGAGGGGTGGGCTCAGTCGATTGGCGTTATTGTCAGAGAAGATGGAACCGAGAGTGGAGAGCTCGAGGTCGTTGGTCTCCCCTATGATGCATCCACAATTGATCCGTTGATGCTCGAGGGTCGCTGGTTAGACGCCAGTGACACAAGCAAGATCGTTGTAAACGATGACCTGCTAGACGAGGAATCCGGATTAGATATTGGGAGCGAGATCACACTGAAAATAGGAAACCGGCAGCGAACCTACCAGGTTATTGGTGTGACATCGAAGCACCTCTCAGGTTCTCGGATCTATATGGAATATGCTTCATTCGGTCAGTTGACGAATAGACCGAACCAGGTTGATATTGTCCGCGTCCGCGGAAACCTTAAAGCGATTGGCAGCAGTGCTGAGCAGGATGCGATTGCATTCCAGTTGGAGTCTCGTTTTGAAAATGCGAGCCTGAGTAAGAGCTCGAGCATCACCCGCCACGCGATTTTTGGCGATTTCACAGATGTGTTCGACCTTATCCTGGTTGTTTTGATGATTATGGCCGGGCTCCTGGCTTTGGTGGGGGGATTGGGGCTAACCGGGACTCTTGGAATCAATGTTCTTGAACGTACACGCGAGATCGGAGTCCTGCGTGCCGTTGGCGCCTCCAATGTCTCCGTGCGCCAAGTCATCGTCATTGAAGGCGTTGTGGTTGGCCTGGTCAGTTGGGTATTGGGTGCGCTTCTCTCGGGACCATCAGGAAGAGCCCTTGCGGGTGCGGTCGTGAATGCCGTAATGCAAGCCGATCTTAGCTACACATATTCCTTTGTGGGACTGCTTCTCTGGTTGGTGGTTATTGGGTTTATCGCTGTTTTCTCAAGTCTCGCGCCATCGAGGAGAGCAGCCAGGCTCACCGTGCGTGAAGTCCTGGATTACGAATAAGTGCTAATGGTGATCATGTGAAAACCTTTTGGAATAAGTCGGGATCGAATGGCTCGGGGAATGGGAAATATAAGTCCAATGGCCATCTAATCGCGTTCAATCAAGTTTCCAAGATCTACGAAACGTCTGCGGGATCTTTCACAGCCTTGAGAGATGTTGACCTGCGTATTGACAAAGGCGAATTCGTGTCCATCGTCGGGAAGTCAGGCAGTGGGAAGACGACTCTTATTAACATGTTAACCGGCATCGACCGACCCACCAATGGGGAAATCTATGTAACCGGAGCCGCAGTGCATAAGCTCGATGAAGGCGAAATCGCTGTCTGGCGCGGCAAGAACGTAGGGGTTGTCTTTCAATTTTTCCAGCTTCTACCCACGCTATCCGTCCTCGAAAATGTACGCCTGCCGATGGATTTCGGAGGTGTTTTCGACCGACAAGAACGCAATGATCGCGCGATGCATCTTCTCGAATTGGTGGGTATCGAGGATCAGGCGGATGCACTCCCAGCGAAACTCTCTGGTGGGCAGCAGCAGCGGGCAGCGATCGCGCGTGCACTTGCCAATGATCCCCCAATTATCGCCACAGACGAACCCACAGGAAACCTGGATTCCAATTCTTCAGCCAAGATCATCCAACTCTTTGAGAATCTGATATCGCGTGGAAAGACGATCCTCATGGTTACCCACGATGATGAACTGGCAGATCGCGCGATGAGGACCATCCATCTTGCGGATGGGAAGGTTGTCCTGTAATTCCCCCTGCGAATAATTTCAATTGTTAAGCCAAAATATAACTAGATATTAATTCCACCGCGTTCTCTGTAAAGTGAATTAAGGATGCGTTTGGTTGTCTTGGTGGTAATGAGGGGATGATCTGCGCCTGGCTTCTTTGGAGACCGTCATAGATGAGCGTGGAGCATCCTGTTGAAGGGCCATAGGACAAGTTTACACGGATCTGGTGACAGGGAAAATGCTCACGAATAAAGGATGCACGACCATCAATCTTCTCCCAAGAGGATATCCCGAGCGTTTTCAACATACTCCAACGACTGATGCCTGAAGTAGGTATTATAGAGCTCGGCGTAGTGTCCATCTTCCTGCATCAAGGTTTGGTGATTCCCTTCTTCGAGAATCTTTTCCTCGTGCAGCACAATGATACGATCTGAGGCTTTCACCGTCGAGAGGCGATGAGCAATAAGGATCGAGGTGCTGTCCGCGAGTATCAAATTCAGGGCTTCCTGAATCTGTGATTCAGTAAAGGGATCGATACTAGCTGTGGCTTCATCGAGGATGAAAATTGCCGGTCGTTGAACGAGAACCCTCATTAAGGAGACCAATTGGCGCACACCCATAGAAAGTCGGTTGCCGCGCTCTCCCACTTCCGATTGGAGTCCCTCCGGAAGGGTTGCATACCACTCGCCGCCACCGATCTTTTTGGCGAGTTCTTCAATCTCGTCATCACTGATATCTGGGGAAGCGTAGCGGATGTTATCCGCGACAGTTCCAGAAAAAAGGAAAGGCGTCTGGCTGACGATCCCAAGCTGTCCGCGGTAATCCTGTAAATCGAAACTGCGGATGTCGTGGTCGTCGATGAGTAGACAGCCGTCCTGGAATTCGTAGAAACGCGAGATGAGTTTCACAATTGAGGATTTTCCTGCGCCTGTGTGACCGACCAGGGCGAGATTCTCGCCCTGGTCGATGTGTATATTGAATCCTTCGAGCACAGGCTCTCCAGGTTTGTAATAGAAAAAGATATCTTCGAAGGTGATCTTTCCTCGCAGCTTCTCGACGGGTTTGTTGGCGACCTGTGTGACTGCGGATTCGGCGTCGATCAACGCGAAGACCCGTTCTGCAGCCGAAAGACCATTCTGCACCTGGGTCCAGAAGGACGATAAGTTGAGCACCGGGAACCAGAAGCGATCCAGACTGGTGATGAAGAGATACCAAGCGCCTACGGTAACCACACCCTGCGCCGCGCTCATCCCGCCGACGTAAACCATTATCGCCGTTCCGATCCCCATCAAAGCGTTGAGAGTCGGGAAGACGCTTGAGAGCACCAGCCCGCGGCGGACATTCGCCCGGTAGGAGATTAAATTGACCCCTTGAAATTCGTCATAGATCTGGTTTTCCTGACGGAAATTCTTGGCAACAGAGATTCCAGTCACGGCTTCTTTAATGGCTGCGTTCACGTTTGCCATCGCCCGGAAACCGTGACGGGTGACGCGCCGGGCGATTTTGCGGAACCCGATCGCGATCAGGAAAACGACCGGCATCATCGCCGTAAGCCAGAGCGTCAAGTGGAGATCAATGCCGATTAGGAAGATGATCAGGATGAGCGATTGAACGAGTTGAGTGACCAGGTCTGTCACTAGCACGACAACCTGGGCGAAGTCCTGCGTGTCTGAGGTGATGCGGCTGACGACCCGGCCGGAGGCGAATTCGTCGTAGAATGAAAGGTCATGTTCGGCTGAAGCGATAAACGCGTCGCGTCGCAGCTCGAGCATCACGTCGGCGACCGCTCTGCTGATGAGTCTGCGCCGGACCCAGTTTGCCCCCCAGATCAACACGCCAAGGGCAAAGATCGCAGCGACGAAAGTGAGCATGAGCTGTGTGGAGCCTTCTTCCGCAATTAGATCCACACTGCGGGAGATCAGAATTGGTGTGGCTGCATTTGAGGCAGCAATGAGGAGAATGGCGATGATGGCAATTGCGATACGGCGGTTGTGGGCGCGGAAGTACTCAAGCATGCGCACAGTGAGATCGCGGTCTCGGTATGAGCGGTCATAAGCTTCGGCGTTGAGTCCGGAGAAGAAGCCCATCCGCTACTTGTCCTCGTCGCGTGTAAAGATGCGGCGATAAGTATCCGAGATTTCCATCAAAACCTCATGCGGACCTGCGGCAGCGATCTTACCGCGCTGCAGAACGATGATCAGATCAGCCCAGCGGATCTGCGAGATACGGTGCGTGATGATCAGTGTTGTTCGCCCTTCGGCTGCGCGGAAGATCGCCCGCTGGATTTGATCTTCCGTGGCGCTATCGATCGAGGATGTTGAATCGTCCAGGATCAGGATACGAGGGTCGGTAAGGAAGGCGCGCGCCAGGGCGATTCGTTGGCGCTGTCCACCGGACAACGTAATTCCGCGTTCGCCAATGACAGTGTTATATCCGTCTTTAAAAGCAAGGATGAAATCGTGTGCTTGGGCGGCTTTTGCCGCCTGTTCAATCTCAAGTTGTGTTGCCTTCGGGCGGCCGAAGGCGATGTTTTCGGCGAGGGTTTTCGAAAATAGAAAGACATCCTGTTCGATGATGGAAATTTGCTTGCGTAGGGAAGCCAGATTCCACTCGCGCACATCCACGCCGTCGACTAGGACCTGACCGGAGGAGGGGTCATGGGTGCGGTTGATTAATTTAGCGAGAGTTGTCTTCCCAGTGCCGGTCTGCCCAACCAGAGCGATCGTTTGCCCGGGCCTTATGTGAATGGTGACACCCTCAAGGCTGTTCTCCGCTTGCGAGTAAGCGAAGGTGACATCTTTGAACGTAATCTCTCCGCGCATCGTCTGTGCATATCCACCAGGATTTTGGTTGAGTTTTGTCTCACGCCTGATGAGATCCAGGATGCGCCGGGCGCTGGCCAAACCGAGTGATACCTGGGAGTAAGCAAACAGAGATGCAAATGTTGGGAACCCGAAGAGCTGGACGAGACCCATATAAGCGACAACCTGACCGACGTCCAGGATGCCGCGTTGATAAAGAAGGAGAGCATGCATGAACGCTCCAGCTTGAGCCAAACCGAGCAAAAGGAGCGGTAGGTAGCGAGCTTCTGCATCACCCTGTTGGACAAATGCATCGCGAAAGACGCGGGCATTTTCGGTGAAGCGGGAGACCTCCGCCTTCTCCTGCGCCCCCCCCTTCACAACTTCGATGCCGTCGATCGCCTCCGTCAGGCGGGCGTTAAGTTGACCGAATGCGCGTCGTGCAGAATCGGAAATCGGCTGCAGCTGGCGCAGGTATCGCCAGATTGCGAGGAAGTAGGTAATTATGAAAAGCGCAGGAACGAGAATGAGTGAGGGATGATAGAAAGGCGCAGCGATGAGCGGCATGAGCAGGAAATTCGCAGACCCCACTACGAGATTAAACCCGGGATTGAACATCAGGTTGATCTCACGCACATCGTTTGTTGCCCGTGCCATCGTATCGCCAACCGGCTGTAAATTGTGGAAGGTCATACTTTTGCTCAGCAGGCTCGTGTAAAGCTCATCGCGGATATCCCTTTCGAGACGCTGACCGATTAATTCCGCCCCGAAGTTGCGACCGAATTGCAGACCGCCGCGAATGAGCTGGGATATAGCGATCCATATCACAATCAGAAGAAGTCTCTTCAGGTCTGCAGGATCTGAAAGGATGGTGTTGAAGGCAACACCGGTGAGGATGGGAACAAGTGCAGCGAGTGCGGCGTTTCCGAATGCGCCGGTAACAGCGAGAATGACCATTCGCCAATTACGTGAAACGTGGGAACCGATCCAGCGCAGTGGTGAGCGTCGGTCAGTTTGATGCGTTTGCGGGAGGGTGAGTTCAGCGGTTGTCATGCAGGGCTTCACCATCATACGAGAGTACTGGAGAACAAGCACAGGATACCACATGGGTGCAGTCCGCTCGTTCTGAGTGAGGTGGATGTTTTCATGCTATATTCACAGCAGGGATTCGCCAAGACTGAACGTGTCACAGATTGAATAGAACGTTCGTTATAGATATGAATCAAGGTTCATGGCAAGACGTGTGGGCCCAATGGCATCCAAGTCCCGCTTGCCTGTCTTTTGAACACTGAGGATTGATGTTCTACTGAGTAGAATGGGCGGGGTTAGTACAAAAGGAGGGCATGATGTATGGGAACATAAAACCCGGCAAGCGAGGGATGTGGATTGGCCTATGTTGCGGCTTCCTTATCCTTGGATTAAGCGCCTGCAATTTGCCGGGAACCGGCGCGGATGATCCAGAGCCAACTGTAACGGGCGGGGAGTCTCAGGAAGTTGAATTGGGGCAGCAGGAGCAGGCGTTGAAGAAGGGCGAGTGTCCTCAGAAGCTGTCGCTGTATGAACTCAGCTATAGTCACGTTGCCGAATTAAACATTGTTGAGATGGGGGACAGGGGCGATGAATACCACTTCAAGGAGGAGTCAGAGCCAGGTGCTGCGTTTTATCTCTGGATCGATTCTTCTGGGAAGGTGAGCTCCCAGGACCTGCCGAACTCCGTCACGATCAATGTCTTGGGTTGGGTGAAGGACGATACTGGCAGCTGCCCCGTACAATATCTCCAGGGTGCCTGGACTCTATCAGCCGACATCACAGGAACCTGTAAGAAGGGCATTGTAGAAATGCGTGTCACTGAACACTTTGAGGATCACGAGCTGACGGGCAGTTGCGGTGACCCGATTGATATGGCGGGTCAAATCTCCGGACCGGAGGTGGATCTCAAATTTGACTTATCCATACCAAGGACCAACGATGGAATTACACTTGGGTCACCGGGCGACCAAACGTACAATTTTTATTGGTATCAGTTGGTCCCCCCCGACCCCGGCCCCCCTGCCACGCTAGATCTTGTCCCGCTAGTACCCGACCCTTAAGGAGAGAGTCCATAACCCCTTCTGTTTATTGCTGGATATCGCGCTCGCACAACTCGCGCGATTTGCGAGTGAGGCGAAGGACACTAAACGGCAGGGAATTGGGGTTATCCTGCAATGCAGACCCTCGTGCAAGTCCTATCGGCAGGCAAAATATGGCAGAGCAAGCTCTATCCAAGCACCTGCCCGCGACTTTTTTAAAGATCAGGCAGGCGTGGATGTCAAAACCGGACCATGTTCGGAACTGCGACGGAGCGTAGTTACAAGGCAGCCGTTTGAGCGGATGGTGATTGACGGCATCTTCACAGAAGAGAGCCGCCTAAAACGAGAGTGTCACAGATCGAGAAGAGTTTTCGTTATAGATGTGAATCAAGTTCATCCCAAGGCGTATGCGCCTGAAGGCAGCCGGGTCACGCTCGTCTGTCTGTTGAACGCTAAGGATCTAAGTTCTACTAACCAGAATTTGAGCGGTTAGCAAAACCAAGGAGGATGCGATGTGGGAGGATAAAAAAACCTGCTAGGAGGAGGATGTTGATTAGGTTGTGTTGTGGCATCCTTATCCTTGGATTAGCAGCCTGCAACTTGCCGAGCGCCGGCGCGGATGATCCAGAGCCAACTATAACGGGCGGGGAGTCTCAGGAAGTTGAATTGGGGCAGCAGGAGCAGGCGTTGAAGAAGGGCGAGTGTCCTGAGCCGGACTCGATGTATGAGCTTATTTACGATCACGAAATGGTTCTAAATTCGCCTGACGTGGAGGATGTAAGCTTCCACTTCGAGTGGGAGGAGGAGCAGCCTGCTGATTTTAATATCTGGTTCTATGATTCAGGGAAGGTGGACAACATTGATTTGACGAACACCGTCACGATCAATGTCTCAGGTTGACATACGACCTCTTCTGATGAGTGCCCCATAAACTATATTCAGAGTGCCTGGCCTCTATCCGCCAACATCACGGGATCCTGTAAGAAGGGCATTGTGAAATTGCATGTCGAGGAACACTTTGAGGGTCACGAGCTGACGGGCAGTTGTGGTGACCCGATTTCCATACCGGGTCGCAGTTCCGCACCAGAGGTGGATCTCACCTTTGACCTTTCGGTACCAATGACCAATGATGGGATTATGAGTGGATCAAGGGATGATATGTTTTACGCGTTTTATTGGTATGAGTTGAATCTCCCTGAACAGCTAGAACTAGTCCCGCTACCCACTCCCTAAGGAGAGAGTCAATACTCTTCGATGAATTGCTAAATATCGCCCTAGCGCGGTTCTCGCGTTTTGCGAGTGAAGTGAAGGCGGCGAATCGGATAAGAATTGGGGAGACCATAGATGCTTCTAGAATAGGTCCCGATAGCAGGTACAGTATAGAGCGCACTCTTTGTCTAAGCACCCGCCAAGGACCTTTTTGCAGTTCAGGCAGGTGAGAATAACAGAGACCAACTTCCGGAGTAAAAGTGTGTTGTCCTGTCACAAACAATACAAAAACGCCGTTAAAGGGATAAGTCTTGAAAGAAGAGATGCTAAAACCAGCGTCGGGACCAGACATCGCCTTGGTTCGACGAGCGCAAGCGGGTGATGGAGAGGCGTTCACTCAACTTTTCCATCAATTGCATCAACCGGTGCTCAACTACATCTATCGTACGGTTGGGGATCGGCAGGCCGCCGAGGACATCACCCAGGATGCATTTATCCGGGCGCATGAGCGCGTCGGTCAGCTCGGTCCGCCCTGGGATTTCAAGTCCTGGGTTTTCCGGATCGCGAGCAACCTCGCCATCGACTACCTGCGGGGTGGGAAGCGTTTTGTGGATGTAGAGGAGCCATGGGACATGGGAGGACCGTCTACCACGCGAAGACCAGCTGAGCGTCAGGTTCAGCGCGGGGAGGCTCGTGAGGCGGTCGAAGCAACCCTGGTTCTCATGCCGACGAAATACCGCCAGGCGCTTGTTCTGCGCGAGATCAACGGGCTCACCTATAGAGAAGTTGCCTCGGCTCTCGAATGTAGCAACGACAACGCCCGCCAGCTTGTTCACCGAGCGCGGCTGAACTTCCGTGAGCTGCACGGCATCCGCTTGATGGCAACTAGCGGAGCCGTACAGTGCCGTGAATTGGAGGACCTGATATCAGCATTTCAGGATGGCGAGTTGAGCGCCGAGAATCAGCGTGCGGTGAAGCGCCATATCGCAGCTTGCGAGCATTGCCAGGAGACGGAGGAAGACCTCAAGAAGGTCGCGGTGATGGTCGCTGGTTTGGTGCCCGTTTTCCCCTCACCGGGTTGGACCGATGGGGTTTTGGAACGACTAAAAACCCTGAATGGGCCACCGGCAATGCCGGGCGGAAGTGGATCGGAGGGGATTGGCGGGGGGGCAGATGGGGGAGCAGCAGGGGGAGCAGGGGGAGGCGGTCTTGGATCAGGCTTCAAATCGCTGTTCTCAGGGGGAATGTGGGGTAAAGTCGTTCTAGCCGCGTCGATGGGGGTTGCCGCAGGTCTTGTTACAATAGGTATTGTCTTTGGAATGATGGACGTCACATTAACACCACCGGTGCCTGTCCCGTTACCGATACCGCATCAGAACGAAGAGGAACCGATATCGTCGCCAAAGCCGTCTTCTCCTGACGAAGGAACCGCTCGCCCGACTCTCGACGAGCCTTCCGAGAGCAACGATACACCGACCCCAACGCCTACGCTGACAATAATGCCGACGTCAACGCCATGCACTGCTTCGGCGAAAGCGAATGTTAATGCTACATGCAGATTCGGGCCGGGGCAGATTTGGGAAGCGGCAGGCTATCTCCTTCAGGGTGAGACTTCACCGATCGACGGTCATAATGCGACCAGCACCTGGTGGTGGATCTTGAATCCGGACGCGCAAGGCCACTGTTGGATATGGGACGGAACCGTGGAAGTAGTCTGCTACCAAGAGGATATCCCCATTATTGAACCGCCTCCGGCGCCAGAACCTCCCGATGAACAACCCCCCAGCGTCTCGATCTCTCACTCTCCGGCAGGGACCTGGCGGCCGGATGAAAACGACGTCGTGAATTTTACAGCTTTGGCTAGCGATGATCACAGTGTGGCGAAGATTGAAATCTGGGTTCAGGCACCGGGGGAGAAGCTTCCTGTGCTTGTTAAATCGTGTGTGGATACATCAACCTGCAGCTACCCGGGTGGCCCATTTAAACCTGGTACTGGCATGTATTATGCGGTTGCAGACGATCTTGCCGGAAATGAGGGGACGAGTCTGCAAAACACTTTGCAAATTTATTCTGTGGTTAAGTAATTGTACGCCAACTTGGCTTTAATGAGATGATGTCAATCGGAGGATCCGTAAGACGAAGAATATCGATCTTCACTTGAGATTACTCCCGTCTGGGAACAACGAGTTTCTTTGCCTCTGCTGTAATCGTCTCAGAAGGCCAACCCATCACAACCACTTTGAGGTAGCAGTAGGTTGGAAAACAATGCAACGATAGCTGTGGCACTCATCGAATTGGAGGATGCAATGCGGGCATTTCAAAGGTACAGGATCTATTGCTTTCTCATAGGGGCTAGCTTACTCCTTGCCGCCTGCAACTTTCCGGGCATCGGTGCTCCGGTTTCTCCGTCACCTTCTCCAACTTCACCGAAGGCGGAACCGACAGCGAAAAATACTCCGACGACAGAGGGGGATGAAAAAGCGTCTCCTACACCTACTCCCGAGGAAGAAATCCCTCCATCGAAAACACCGGAGCCTAAGGAGGAAGCAGCACAGGTTACGGCCGCCATGAATGCCAATTGTCGTCGCGGCCCAAGCAAGGGCGCGGATCAGTACGCCTATCTACTCAAGGGAGAGAGTGCCTTAACCCAGGGTTGGAATGACGATCCCGCATATCCGTGGTTCTTGATCGTAACAGCAGATAAACCGGATCCCTGCTGGATCTCTGGTGTGACCCTGGAATATGCCTTTGACCCCGGCATCCTGCCCTACGTTGCTCCTCCGCCAGGGTCTATCGCTGGCGAGGTGTGGCACGATATCTGTGAACACACGGGTGGTGAGGGTGGTGAGCCGCTTGTGCTCGGGCTGGGATGCGCAGAGGGATTAGATCCCGTTGTAATGCGGGCTAACGGAGTTCACGATGGATTCGAGGATGGGTTTGCCGGTGTCACGATCCATCTGGGATCGGGCGCCTGCCCGTCGACAGGATTTTCGACGACAACGACCGACGCCAATGGGCAGTACGCTTTCACCGGCTTGACGGCGGGCACCTACTGTGTGTCTTTTGATCCCCTCACCGATGGCAATGATAGCATCTTAATCCCAGGCGGTCTGACGTACCCAACTGTCGGAGGGACACCCCAGGTTACGGTGAACCTGCTCGTAAGTCAGAATATGACAGGTGTGGCTTTCGGCTGGATGTGGCAATTCGGGGATTGAGGATCACCCATTCCAGCAGTAGACACTCTCGAACGAGGTATGCTATCGGGCCACTTTGATTGGTTTATTTTAGTCGATAGGTTCAAACTGCGCCGTGAAGTGGCGCAGCAGCTCCGGGGCGTAGGTGATCCGGCAGCCTCTTATCGAGTCCTTACGCTCTGCGATTCGTTTAAACGTCTCGATCACGAAATCCAAGTGCGCCTGCGTGTACATCCGGCGTGGTATTGCCAACCGGATCAGTTCCATTAACGGATAGTGCTTTTCACCTGTCTCGGGATCGGTGTAGGCAAAGGCGACCGAACCCAGTTCGACGCCGCGGATCCCGCCCTCCAGGTAAAGTTCTATTGACAGCGCTTGGCCCGGAAATTCGTCACGCACGATATGCGGCAGCATACTGCCAGCATCGACGTAAACCGCATGACCTCCGGGCGGTAGGACGACAGGAATCCCTGCCTCATGCAGCCCTTCGACGAGGTAAGCAGTTTGGCCCAGACGGTATTCAAGGTATTGCTCATCCAGGCCTTCCCACAGTCCGACGGCGATGGCTTCCAGATCCCGCCCTGCAAGACCACCGTAGGTGGGGAAACCCTCGCGCAGGATCAGTTCGTTCTGCGCCTTCTGAAAGAGGTCATCGTCATTCATCGCCAGGAACCCGCCTATGTTCACCAGAGCATCTTTCTTGGCGCTCATCGTTGCGCCATCTGCCAGTGAGAATATCTCCTGCGCGATCTCAAGCGTCGTTCTTTTGGCATACCCGGTCTCGCGGGTCTTAATGAAGTAAGCGTTCTCCGCGTAGCGGCAGGCATCGATGAAAAATGGAATTTTGTATTTGCGATAGATTTCGCTAGTCTGGCGGATGTTCTCAAGCGATACGGGCTGTCCACCGGTGGCGTTATTCGTGATGGTGGTCATGCCCAGCGGGATGTTCTCCGCTCCTGTTTCTTTGATGAACACCTCCAATTTTTCGATGTCCATATTCCCTTTGAAGGGATGGAGCGCTGCCGGGTTGGCAGCTTCCTCGATCACCAGATTGACGGGGCGCCCGCCTCGGGCGCGGATGTTGGCTTCGGTGGTGTCGAAATGCGTGTTTGATGGGATGCTGAGACCAGGCTTAATGAGCAAGGTGCTGAGAATGTGCTCTGCAGCTCTACCTTGATGGGTGGGGACAAAATGCTTGAAACCGAAAATCTGGGACATCGCCTCCTTGAGGTGGAAGAAAGAGCGCGCCCCAGCATAGGATTCGTCACCCTGCATTATCGCTCCCCACTGGCGGTCGCTCAGCGCACCGGTGCCGGAATCGGTGAGGAAATCGATGAAAATATCGTCGGAGCGAAGCCCGAAGATGTTGAAGCCTGCCGCCGCCAATGTAGTCTCCCGCTCTTTGCGGCTGATCCTCCGGATCGTTTCGATGGTTTTTATCCGGAACGGTTCAGGTGGATAGGATCTCATAAATGCCTCCGCGCGCTGTTTTTTTTGGTGGAATTCTTGGTTGTCAATTCCCTGGTGTTGTATCTGCCGATCACGGGCGCAGTCGTTTATCTAGTATCCCGCTGAATATCAACTCGCTGATTGTACTTGAGTAGTCAATAGATGTCGGCTAACCGAATCGTTCTTCTTCTTGATGAGTGTTCTGACAACGACTATACTCCAATTCTTGTAGGGAGAAAGAACCGAAATGGTAATTAAAATTCTCGCATCCGGCGATGAGCATCGAGGGGAAGATAGGAGCACCGTTGACACCTGCAGAATTCCAACTCGGCAATCTTGAAATCGTCACATTCGAATTAGGGTTGGCAATAACGAATACCTACCTGCTTGGGGATCCGGACACGAAAAGTGCGATTGTGATCGATCCCGCGTGGGATGGTGAGCAAATCGCACACACAGCAATCGAGAGAGACTGGCAGATCAACGAGATCTGGCTCACGCATGCTCATTTCGATCATTTCGGCGGTGTAAGCGGCATCGTAAAATCCACCGATACGCCAATCCAGGTTGCACTCCACCCTTTGGACTTTCCGCTCTGGCAAGCCCACGGCGGGGCAGCTTACTTTGGGATTCCTGATTTCGATCCCGGACCGGAGCCCTCGATCGATCTCGAAACGGGAATGGAACTCACGCTTGGGCAGTATCGCTTTAAGGTTCGGCACACACCCGGTCATTCTCTCGGCCATGTGATTTTCGTCTCAGAGGGGCTTGGAACGGTATTCTGCGGTGACCTCATTTTCTCCGGCAGTGTCGGACGGACAGATCTGCAGGGCGGGGATTGGAATACATTGCTTCAGAGCATCGGCGAGGAGATCCTTGTGCTCCCGGATGAGACTCGCCTGTTCACCGGTCATGGACCACCTACGACGGTTGGTAAGGAACGCCGGAGCAATCCCTTCATTACGGGCGAGATTCAACAATCAGATCTTCTCTAGTTTATAATCTTCTTTTCAACGGTTGACTGGTGTCAAGTTGGCATGAGACCTCTTCTTGACGTTCCTCGTGATGGTTTATTCTGAATAGCCGAATTGATTTCTTTCCTGAGATTCTTGAACGATAAATCGTGTCATCTCAGGGATTTCTCACCCATTACAGGGTTCGAATTGACAAGTTAGAGAATTACCCTTGTCTATTGAATGTCATTGCGAGAGAGCCGTGAAAGGGTGACCGAGAAATCCCTGTGATGTTGCTCGTTGAGGCTACATCTGTGGAACGGACACAATCCCTGTGCGGTGAAGTCCACCGTTTAATTTCATACCGAGCAAAGCAAAACAATCTCCTCTGTTCTTTCAGGGAGATTGCCACTTTGCCCTACTGGACTCCTCATTGTGGCATGTAAGAGAGGGATGAGTAAGAGCTTATGGAGCATTTAGTACTTCTGATTGCAGCCATGCTAACCAGGCGCGCACTTCCCCGCTCGGTTCCTGCGGCGCGATTGCCAGGATCGTGATGGGAAGAGGATATCGCCCATCGCGGATTGTTGCAGGTCCGGGGAGGGTCCCCTCGACCCGGATCAGTCGGACCTTTTCACCAACGGCCGAGTAGGGCAAGAAACCTACAGCCCCTTCATTTTCATCAACAAGTTGCAGCACAGCGGCAGGAGTAGGTCCGAGCAGGGCGTTGTTTGTAAAGTGCTGCCCACTCATCACAGTTGACTGAAAAGCGACTCGTATTTCATCGCCAGGTATCGGGATTACCGGCCGGATCTGAAGATCGATATCTGCAAGGGATTCCCAGTTGCTCAGCCGACCAGTGAAAATCGCAGATAGTTCGTCAATACTCAGGTCGCGGAGGTGAAGATCGGGATGAATAACCACTGCAATTCCATCCTCACTTAGTGGTGTAGCGAACCAGCCTGCAGGCGGCGTAAGTCCCCCGATAATTACTTCCCCAGTCCCATCGACCAAATATGCTAGAGCCGTCTCTGGGGGCTGGCTCACCAGCGAGATGTAAGAATCCGGATTGACCTGAAGATATCCATCGAACCAGATTTTTACGAGATCTGCATAGGCAGGCGTTCTGAAGACCTGCTGCACCAACGGAGTCGGCGTTGGCGTTGCCGCCGGCGCACATGCGCCCAGGTAACTCGCCGCGAGCGCAAGCAGGATGAGACTACCCCTTAAACGCATAGATGATGAAGCCTCCCAACCCGACAATCGTACAGTAGATCCCGAAGATAGTAAGCGGGCGGTGTCGGAGGTAGGATAGCAGCCAATGGATAGCAGCTAGACCCACGAGCGCAGAAGATGTGAACCCGATGAAGAGTAAGAGAAGGTGCGCCCCTGGATCAGGGATGGCCGCCAGGTCCAACAGAGCAATAATGCCCGCACCGAGCATCGCCGGGATGGACAAGAGGAAAGAGAAACGAGCTGCATCTTCCCGTTTTAGGGAGCGCAGCAAACCGCCTGCGATCGTGGAACCCGAGCGTGAAATCCCCGGGAAAAGCGCCAGCGTCTGTGCGAGACCGATCCACAGGGAATCCACCCAGGTCAATTCCTTCATGGGTTTGTTGGATCGGTGGAGGCGTTCGCTGATGAAGAGGATGGCTGCGGTAAGCAGGAGGAAGAGCGAGACTGCGAGCGGGCTGTCGAATGTCTTCTCGACGACCGATTTGAGCAAAAGACCCAATACAGCGGCCGGGAGGCTGGCTAAAAGGATCAACCACGCCAGGCGGGCATCGGGTTCGTAGAATGGGCGGCGCTGAATAATTCCGCGCAGGGCTGCAGTGAACATACTCAGGAGTTCCCGCCGGAAGTAGAGAATGACAGCTAGAATGGTCCCCCACTGAACCAGGACGTCGAAGATGAACGCAGTTGAGGGGTCGAAATGCCAGTTGAGAAGCCAGGGCACGAGCACCAGGTGTCCACTGGAAGAAATGGGGAGGAATTCGGTCGCTCCCTGCACAATCCCTAGAATGAAGGCTTGAAAAGGTGTCATTGATCACTCCCCGTCTGGTCGGTGTTTGTTGAAATGAGCACGGAATTCATCTGCAAAATTCTTCAGGTTTCCGTCGATGATGGCATTCCGGAGATCGGTGGTGACTGATGTGAGCATTTGGATATTGTGGATGGAGAGCAGCGTAGCGGCGAGCATCTCCCCCGCGGCGCATAGATGGCGGATGTAGGCCCGAGTGAAGGTCGTACAGGTGTAGCAGGAGCAGCTGGGGTCCAGCGGTCGTTCATCCTCGGCGAACTGTGCTTTACGCATGTTCATTCGACCCCGCCGGGTCAGTGCGCTGTGGTTGCGGGCCATCCTCGTCGGCAGGACGCAGTCGAAAATATCTACCCCGCGCTGAACGGCTTCCACGAGATCCTCCGGGCTGCCGACGCCCATCAGGTATCTGGGTCGATCTTTAGGCAGCGCTGCATCGACGACTTCAAGCATCGCGTGCATCTCCGGTTTCGTTTCGCCGACTGAAAGCCCCCCTATGGCGATGCCCGGGAAGTCGAGACTGGCGATGAATTGTGCGGACTGTTCGCGCAAATCAGAAAAGACGCCACCCTGCACGATCCCGAAGAGAGCCTGGTCGTCCCGGCTCTTCACGGACAGGCAGCGCTCCGCCCAGGCGTGGGTCCGGATGAGCGCAGCCTCATTCTCATCACGATCGTATGGGGCAGGGCATTCATCGAAGGCCATGATGATGTCCGCACCGAGTTGTTCCTGGATGGCGATGACGCTCTCGGGTGTGAAGCGAAGGGTAGTTCCATCTAGATGGGATTTAAAAGTAACCCCATCCGCGTCGATCTCGCGTTGGTCGGCTAGCGAAAAGACCTGAAAGCCGCCGGAATCCGTGAGGATGGGCTTCTGCCAGCCCATGAACGCGTGCAGCCCCCCGAGTGCGGCAATCCTCTCCGCACCGGGTCGAAGGTAAAGGTGGTAAGTATTGGCAAGGATGAGCGTGGCACCGGCTGCCTCGATTTGATCGGGCGTCAAAGCTTTGATCGTCGCCTGGGTGCCCACCGGCGCGAAGACGGGTGTGAGTAGCTCACCGCGAGGGGTCTGGAAGATCCCCGCTCGTCCGCGGCCATCCTGTGCAGTCAGCTGAAAACTGAAATCACCCATCACAATGGATTCCATGCTGACAGGGCATGGGGGATGGTTGGACATCTTCGATGTTCAGGAAGCGTTCAATTCGAAAACCCATAGCGCTCGATTATACCCATGCCTCTGATAAGTTGTCATCTCTGGGTGGCACCTTTATACTAAGCGCCATGAATCCTCAAAACGAATATTCCACCTGGGTCGAGGTCGATCTCGGGGCGATCGAGGAGAATGTCCGCTACTTCTTGCAGAGTACAGGCAAGCAATGCATGGCTGTCGTTAAGGCTGAAGCTTACGGGCATGGTGCGCTACAGATCGCTAAAACGGCGTGTAAAGCGGGGGCGAGTTGGTTGGGCGTCGCCCGCGCGGGAGAGGCACTCGCATTGCGAGCGGCAGGCATCGACGAGCCGATATTTCTCCTGGGATGGACTCCGCCGGGGCGGATGGAAGCGTTAATTAAAGCCAATGTATCGTTAGCCTTCTGGAGTGAAGCGCAGCTTGCGGATATCTCAGAAGCCACAGAGAAGGTCGGCGGTCGGGCGAACGTCCATCTCAAAATCGACACAGGAATGAGCCGTGTGGGCGTAAAGCCGGAAGCGGCATCGCACCTCGCTCAGGAAGCACGGCGAATGCCGAACGTGCATCTCGAAGGCGTATTCACCCATTTTGCCAAGGCGGATGAGTCGGATCCAGCCACTACAGATTCACAGCTGCGGATATTTCGTGAGATCGTAGACAACTGGGAATCATCTGGCCTTCGCCCTCCATTGGTGCACTGCGCGAACTCGGCTGCTGCACTGCGCAGGCCGGAGGCGTGGTATGACCTCGTGCGGGTGGGGATCGCGATGTACGGGCTGCATCCCTCGAGCGTCTGCAAACTGCCGGGAGTCGTACGCCCAGCGCTCACGTGGAAATCCTGCCTGGCTCAGGTTAAGGTGCTCCCACCTGGGCGGGGGATCAGTTATGGGCACATATACACAACGACGGCTGAGGAGAGGATCGGGACAATCCCGGTTGGTTATGCTGACGGTTTCCGGCGCGTCGAGGGGAATGAGGTTCTTGTAGGGGGCAAGCGGGTTCCTGTGGTTGGTCGGGTAACGATGGATCAGATTATGGTCCAACTCGATGCGCTCCCAAACACCCGGCCAGGGGATGAGGTGGTGATCATTGGCTCGCAAGAGGCGGAGCGAATCAGCGCAGAAGATGTAGCCGATCGCTGGGGGACAATTAACTATGAGGTTACGAGCGGGATTTTGAAGCGCGTTACGCGTGTTTATACGTAATTAGCAGCACACGAGGGAGTGCTTCATCTTTAGGTCCTTATACGAAGAGGCCGACTGAATGTCGGCCTCTATTTCATGATGATATTCAACCGCGTCAATTTACCCGCCGAGGTAAGCTTTCTTCACCTCCGGGTTCTCCAGCAGATCGCTGGATTTCCCTTCCAGCACAATGGATCCGCTCTCCAGCACGTAGCCGCGCTGAGAAAATTGAAGCGCCATGCGGGCGTTCTGCTCAACGAGGAGGATGGTCGTGCCTTCCTTGTTGATCCCCCGCAATGCATCGAAGACGTCCTTCATAAGCAGCGGTGCGAGACCCATGGATGGCTCGTCGAGCAGCATCATTCGCCGGGCGCTCATCAGCGCCCGGCCGACGGCCAGCATCTGCTGTTCCCCACCGCTTAACGTTCCAGCTTTCTGATTGATCCTCTCCTCCAAGCGCGGGAAAATCGAGAAGACCCGCTCGAGATCGTTTTTGATTTCTTGGCTATCCCTGCGGGCGAAAGTTGCCAGGTGCAGATTCTCTTTCACGGTCAGATTGTCGTGGAGCCGGCGGCCTTCGGGCACATGAGATATGCCTAACTCGCTCACCACCTTGTCCGCAGGGTAGTCGAGCAGATTCTTTCCGGCGAAGGACATCGAGGCGCCATCTCCTGCACTCAGCAGTCGGGAGATCGCCCACAATGTCGTACTTTTTCCGGCGCCATTTGCGCCGATGATGCAGACGATTTCCCCCTCGTCCACTTCAAAGCTGATGCCATGCAGGGCTTTAATATTGCCGTATGAGACTGACAGGTTTTCAACCGAGAGAAGCATCAGACCTCCACCTCCTTGCCCAGGTAGGCATCGATGACTTCCGGATTATTGCGAATCTCATCCGGCGTGCCTTGTGCAATGACTTCCCCGAACACCAGCGTTTGGATGATCTGGCATAGATCCATGACAACCTTCATCCGGTGTTCAATCAAGAAGATGGTCAAATCTAATTCGGCATGGACGTGACGGATGATGTCCATCATCTCCGAAAGCTCTTCCGGGTTCATCCCCGCCGTCGGTTCATCGAGGAAGAGGATACTGGGTTCCATTGCTAGGGCGCGAGCCAGCTCCACCCGGCGTTGAGCGCCATAAGGCAGATTGGTCACGATTTGATCGGCGAGATGAGCGATGCTGACCAATTCAAGCAAACCGCGTGCCTTCTCCTCGATCTCTGCCTCCTCCCGCTGCCGCCGCGGTGTTCCGAAGAAAGCGCCGGTAAGACCATACGTGATCTTGGAGAACTGCGACATCTTCACGTGATCGAGCACAGACATATGCCGCCAAAGGCGCAAATTCTGAAACGTCCGTCCTAGACCGCTGGATGCGATTTGGTTTGGGGGCCGGCCTTTAATCGACGATCCATTTAAGGTGATCTCGCCTTCGGTCGGCGTGTAGACGCCGGTGATCAGGTTGAAGATTGTGGTCTTGCCCGCGCCGTTTGGACCGATCAAACCACGGATCTGGCCGGGTTCGATCTCCAGGTTGTAATCATATACCGCTCGTAGTCCACCGAAGAAGTGGGTCATTTTATTTACTTCAAGCAGCGACATGGTCCCCTCCTTCGTTGGTCATCGCTTTGGGTTTCAGCAGCGCGATGGGATCCAATTCTGTGAAAGCGATCAAGCCCGTCGGTCGGAAAATCATCAGCAGGATCAGGATTACAGGGATGATGATCCACTTGAGAATTTCCAGAGGTCTGAGCGCCTCTCCCATGAGGTTAAAGCCGACTGCCCCGACGATCGAACCGGCGACGGAGTTCAAACCCCCCAGGTAGACCATCGCCAACACCTCGGCGAGTTTACGGATACCGAAGGTTCCGGGGTTTATATAGCGGATGATGTGGGCAAACAATCCACCGGCGATCCCAGCCCAGAAGGCCGAGAAGAGGAATGCAGTCATCTTTGTGCGCCGTGTATCGACCGTCATGGTGCTGGCAGCCAATTCACCGTCGCGGACTGCATTCAAAGCCTTGCCGATCGTGGAACGCACGAAGTTGTTGATGATCCACACGGCAAGGACTGTCCAGATGAAAACCGTTGGCAGGTTGGCGTAGTCCGGTTGATTGCTCAAACCGCGTGGACCGCCGACGAACTCCAGGTTGTTGAAGAGGCTCAGAACAATGAACATGAACGCCAACGAGATGATGGCCAGGTAATCGCCGCGGGTGCGGAAGGATGGAATGGCAACGAGCAGTGCGCCGACCGCGGCGAGGATTCCGCCCAGGATCAGGCCGATCGGGAAGAGAAAAGGACCCAATGCCGGCGGAAGAAGCGCATCTCCGAAGCGGTTCTCGTTGACGAACAACACGATTGTAAAGATCGAGGCGGCGTAAGCGCCGAGAGCCAGAAATCCTGGATGTGAACAGGAGAACTCACCCATATATCCGTTTACGACGTTCAAGCTCAGGGTGATGATGATGGCGATCAAGGTGAGTTTGACCACGAGTAGCCGGTAGTCGCTCAGGTTAGACCAGAGATGCAGGACGGCGTAGAACAATGCCAGGTGTATGATGGCGGAGAGTCCAGTATTCGCTTGGTACAGAAACGCAGCGGCTCGATTTGCGAGCGAGGTCCCCACCCTGGCAATGATCCCGGCTGGCAGGAGGTATATCACCAAGACATAAGCCAGCGCGCTCGGGATTAGAAGCGGCGTCTTCATTATGATGACAAGGCCGAGGAGCGCGGGAGCCTTTGACATCCCGAGCAGACGGCCAAACTGGTTGCCTACAATGAGTTCGAGCAGCACCGCGGCCAAGGCGCCCACAAGCCAGCCGAGGAGCGGGATTCTCGAGTAAGGTTTCCAGAATCGCTTCAGTGCCTCACGCAGACCGGTTTTTGTTGTTGTCACGGTTTCAGTCTGAATACCCATATTAATTCCTCATATTGAATGATTCCATCTTGTCGGCATCTCGGCTAAAGTCGCATCTGAGCGCTGTAGGGTTCGCCGAAAAAGCCGTGAGGCCGGAAGGTAAGGATGATCAAGATGACCGAGAAAACGATCAGGTCGCGCATCGTCGACGGGAAAATCATCACCGAAAAAATCTCGATGAAGGCCATTAGAAATCCTGCTAGCATGGCTCCGAGGATCGAACCGCGCCCTCCGAGGATGGCAGCGACGAAAGCCTTCCAACCGAAAAGGATGCCCATATATGGGTCGAGGACAGGATAGGCGACGCCAAACAGGATCCCTGCTGCGGCTGCCAGCGCGGATCCTATGGCAAATGTGAGCAGCGCAATTTTGTTAATCGAGATCCCCATGAGAGGCACGACGACGAAGTCGAAAGCCATCGCCCGCATCGCCATGCCCCATTTGGTGCGACGGATGAATTGATGCAGGGCAAGGGTGAGCAGGATGGAGACGAATACGATCAAGATCTTCTTGTTCGTAATACTGACGCCTAGAAATTGGAATGTGGTGGATTCGATCAATGCTGGAAAGCTGAGCCGTTGAGCGCCGAAGATGGCGAGGTTCCCCGTCTCGAGGATGATGCCGATCATGAGACCGGTGATCGCAGCAGATGCTCGCGGTGCGCCGCGCAGCGGGCGGTAACCGATGCGCTCAATGAGCATGCCCACGAGGGAGTTGAGGAACATCGAGATTATGATGGTCAGGACAAGCACGAGCCCCAGCATCACTCCCGGAGGGAGGGCGATGGCACCTGTTCCGGCGAGCGCAAGCAAGCCGCTTGATACAAAGAAACCGATATACGCGCCCACCATAAATACATCGCCATGAGCGAAGTTGAAGAGCATAAGTACGCCGTATACCATCGAATAACCGATGGCGATCAGGGCGTAGAAGCTGCCCCATTGGAGCGCGTTAACGATATTTTGAAGGAATGATTGCATAGAGATCGCTCCTTTATTTTCTAAAGGGGCGGGTCGGGGATTTACACCCCCCGACCCGCACTTTATGTGACTGTCTTCAATCCATGTTTCTGAAGTGTGTCATTGAAGAAAGCGCTGTGTCACATCGTTGGTTCTATGGGCAAGCCTGCGCATAGAACTTGAACGTGCCTTGATCGCTGATCTGGACGATCACCGCACACTTGATTGGGTCACCCTGCTCGGTGAAGGTCATCTCACCGGTGATGCCCTGGAAGTTCTTGATTTGCGCGAGCGCATCGCGCACACAGGCACGGTCTACCGCCAGGTCGCCGGTGATTTCACCGCAGTCTTCCATCGCCTTCTGGACGATGAGGAAGCTGTCCCAGGTCAGAGCACCGACGTCATCGGGGACATAGCCATGCTTGGCGTTGTAGGCGTCGATGAATTCCTTGGTCGCGCCTGTCGCGCCGTCCGCGGCGTAGTGGGTGCTGAAGAACAACCCGTAGCAGTCCTCGCCACACAGGTTGACAGTCTCAGCTGAGCCCCAGCTGTCGCTGCCGACAATGGGGCCATCAAAGCCGAGCTCATGCGCCTGCTGGACGATCAACGCCACCTCGTTGTAGTACTGCGGCGAGAAGATGAACTCTGCGTCGGCAGCCATGATCTTCGTGATTTGAGCGCTGAAGTCCGTATCGCCGGTGGTGAAGCTCTCGAAGGCGACGACGGATCCTGCGCCGTGGAGATCCTCAAAGCCGGCCTTGAAGTTATCCGCCAGGCCCTTGGGGTAGTCACTGGCAACGTCGTAAAGCACGGCTCCCTTGGTGAAGCCAAATTCCTCTGTTACGAAGTTGGCGACAACCGGTCCCTGGAAGGGATCAAGGAACGGGGTGCGGAAGACCCACGGTCTGTCGAGTGTGGTATTGGGG
>Ga0114922_10001088_pt1 | contig 25824 bp, 23 predicted proteins | sample AartaG_FD_100975 | JGI IMG/M metagenome (GOLD analysis project Ga0114922, IMG submission 100975) | Deep subsurface microbial communities from Aarhus Bay to uncover new lineages of life (NeLLi) - Aarhus_00045 metaG | ecosystem: Environmental > Aquatic > Marine > Oceanic > Sediment | place... | reverse complement strand
TCCGGACTCAAACCAAAAGAGTGTTTAGTAATTGAGGATTCAAGAAATGGTGTTTTGGCTGCCAAAGAAGCCGGTATGTATGTTGTCGCAACCACAAATATCTATACAGAAAACGAGAACTTAGGTGAAGCGGACATTGTTGTTACCTGTTTAGGGGAGCCGGATGGGGAAAAGGGCATATTAAAGCAAGGGGATGAAAGTCTTGCATTTGATGGTGTTCTTCACATTGATCAATTGATAAAATATTTCGCAAGCAAGAAAATTGCTTACTGATTTTCTAATCGTAGCTATGTCAATTAAGACAAGGAAACGCAGTAATATGCCTATGTGACAAAAATCCCTTGAATTTTCCTCTCAATCAGTAGGTTAGAGGTTCGATTCCTCTACAGCCTACCATAAATTAAACAAAGGTTTCCGAGAAAGCCTCGGAAATCTTTTTCTTTTTCGCAGTAACCTTGCTGAGTTTGAATCGTTTTCCACAAGATTCATTATAAAATTGGTAGGGTACCGATTTCAGATAACGAATTTCAAAATTCATTTATATGATGCAAAGATATCACAATGTTATGTCAAAGTTTGCAAAGATTGCCGTTGACTTATTGAGTAAAATAATAAAATATTCAAGAGCATTGAAAAAAGTCGGAGGAAATATAAACTTTATACTGTTGAGGATGAAAGATGCAAATTACAAAAAATATTCATGCTATAAAGATACCATTTAAGCTTTTGGTCAGTCCGGGAAGAACTTTAGATCGATTTGTCTATTCCTATCTTATCTATGGAAAAGGAATCTGCCTAATTGATTGCGGGGTTGCCTCTTCGGAAAACATAATTTTCGATTATTTGAAGAAAACAGGCAGAGATCCTAAGGAGATATCCATGCTCGTTCTTACGCATTCCCATCCAGATCATATTGGCGGAAGTCAGGCAGTAAAAAGGGCGTCCGGGTGTCAGGTGGCAGCCCATATAGATGCAAAACCTTGGATTGAGGATGTCGAGTGCCAATTTAAGGAACGACCGATTTTGAATTTCCATTCCCTTGTAGAGGGTTCTGTGGAAGTCGACCTGGTTTTAAGAGATGGGGACAACCTAGATTTAGGCGATGGTCAAACCATAAAAGTAGTACATACCCCCGGTCATTCGAGAGGTTCTGTATCGCTCCTGCTTAAAGATGATAGGGCATTATTTTCAGGAGATGCTATTCCAATAGAAGGAGGGGTACCTATTTACGAAGATGTTTTATCCTCGATCAGGTCCATAAGGAAGTTAAGGGGAATTAAAGGATTGGAAGTCTTACTTGCTTCCTGGGATGAGCCTCAACGTGGAGACCGTGTATACGAATTGATGGATGAGGGTTTACGTTATTTCCAACAAGTGCATGAGGTGGTTCATCAGGCAAAGATAGATTCTCCTTCTATCAGCGTAAAGGAGGTGTGTGCAAGGGTCTTTAGAAATCTGGGCCTGCCCAAAAATGCCATGATCCCGATTGTTGTCAAATCCATTGAAGCCCATTTAAGCGTAAGTGGTTATCAAGATTTATTAGGGGTGTAATTCTAAGTTAGGTCCGTGTCAAGAAGCGCTTAAAGGCATTTTTTCATCAAAAGGCCTGATTTGGGAAGAAGAAAATAGGGAGATGGTTGGCAACTATGCCATAATCTTGGCAGAAACAGATCTATTTATCTCCTTGGGAAATAGGAAAAGGTTGCCCCTTCTTCTTGTACTCGATCAGTTCTTCAATCGACATTCCTGTGGCTTCAGAGGCTTGGGTGACAATATTTTTTTTGAATTCAAAAGGTAAACCCTTGATCTCTGCCTCCAGCAACAATTCTATCACCATACCGGCTGTCTCTCCGATGATAACCTCGCAGCTTTGTCTACATTCCTCCGTCCCGTATATATGATCTTTCGTAAGATCCCAGCAATCTAGCGTGCCAAACCTCTCTTTAAATCTGTGCGGAAGTTGATTAAAAAGGCTGTAAGTATCCCAGAGGTGACCCCTATGTTCTTCAAGAGATCCTTCATATGGTTTTGCCCTGCCATACACAAGACCCATAGAAATGGCCCCGGCGAGCATGGCCCCGCAATTCTCACCCCTATTGGCAATTCCTCCGCCCAAGGGAGTAATCAGTGCTGAAATTTCTGGTGGCAGATCATTGTCCACTAACTCATATATCGCCCGAAAGACGCTTTCAGCGCAATTAGCCCGTTTTGTGTTGAAAATTTCCCGCGCCCGCTTTTTGGCCTTTTCAATAAGCTCTCCATTCCTCGTTTCCATATTTCCTCCATCGATCGTGATAAAATCCACTATTAAATCTTCGTCCAAGTTTCATTTTGTTAAAATCATGATGGGCGCGATAATAGGGAAAAGATAGTTGTATGTCAACTATTGATCACTTTGCTGTTTTTTGCTTGACAAAAAAGGTTTTTTATGTTTACGAAATATACACAGATGAGCATGAAAGGCACAAAAGAGCACTCTGAAAGCCATTATTGCATAAAGGGAATTCAATAAAGACAGTCTTACTTGCATAACCTATAGTCATTGCTGGGCTGCAGGTTCTAGCAAAGTTTTGGTTTTCCTTATATTCAACCCTAATCCAGAATTGCCCAGCTTGTTATCTTGGCATGGAATGCGCCATACCATTTGTCCGAATTTTTGGGAGTTATAATTAAGAGGAAAGATATATTAACAAGTAAGCCCAAAGGCCTTTGATAGACAGTAAGATGAAAAATTAGAATGAAGGAGTAATTGTATGGAAAAGAAAACAATCGGTTTCGTAGGCCTTGGTCTAATGGGAAATGGAATGGCGAAAAATTTGTTATCTGATGGGTTCTCCGTAGTTGGCTTCGACATTGACAAAATCAAGATAGATCCGATTATTGAGCTTGGCGGACAGTGCATTGACGCTCCGGAACATTTGGCCTCCCAGGTGGATGTGATCATACTGTCTCTTCCCAACTCCCATGTGGTTAATAACGTTGTGAAAGAATTCCTTAAATTGTTTGAAAGCGGAAGAAAGGACTTGATCTTGATCGATACGACTACCGCAGATCCCATCATGTCTGAAACATTGGCCACACGATTGAGGGAAAATGGAATAGAAATGCTTGACGCCACACTTAGTGGAACATCCAAAATGTGTGCTGAAAAAGATGTGGTATTTATGGTTGGTGGAAAGGAAAAGATTTTTAAGGAATGCGAATCTCTCTTTTCGGCTATGGGAAAACAAACCTTTTACATGGGTAAAAACGGAACAGGAGCATTGATCAAGTTGATTCATAACCTGGTCCTTGGATTGAATCGTATGGCTCTGGCTGAGGGGTTATCACTCGGCAAGAGAGCAGGATTTGACCAACGCCGACTCCTGGAAGTCCTAAAAAATTCCGGGGCTTATTCTAAAGCGATGGATATGAAAGGCACAAGGATGATCGAGAAGGATTTTCTGCCGGCTGGTGGTAAACTGGCCTTTCACCTTAAAGATGTTTTCCTTATGCTTGATTTGGGGAAACAGTTAAACTTCCCCTTGCCTCTCACCAGTCTGCATGCACAGGCTCTTACCTCACAGGTAGCGAAAGGAAAAGGTGAATGGGATAATTCTGCTATCATCTCTTTTTATGAGGATTTGGCAGACATTTGATTTCAAATTGAATAAAGCATATACGACGCAGCAAGATAGAATGATAATTAGGAGGGAATTATGATGGAGAAAAAATATGTTATGTTAGTAAATGATGCAGTAACAGGGACTTTACCTGGCGGCACGGGGACATTTCGTGTTCTTATTGACAAGGATAGTAGCGGTGCCAAAAACTTTTCCCTATTAGTAAACACGATGCGGGCCGGGGCAAAGGGTGTTGAACACAAGCACGAAGTTGAGCACTGTTGGTATATACTCTCCGGTACTGGCACGATATACATAGAGGGTAAATCCCTCAAAATTGGTCCTGACATGGCAGTATATGCCCCAGCGAATGTACTGCACAAGGTCGATGTTGGTCCGGCGGAAGATCTCACTTATGTGTTAATTTATGCGCCTCCGGGACCGGAACAATTGCTAAAGCAAAGGGGTGAGCACGCCTTTACTGACAAGTAATATCTTCTGATTTTAACAGAGGATTCCTCTGTATGGGATCGCGTTTTAAAAGGAGGTTTTTTTGGTTTCTGAGCATCTTGTTGCGATCATAACCGGTGCTGGTGCCGGCATTGGAAAGGCATGTGCCATTCGTTTTGCTCAGGAAGGCGTGCGTGTAGTGGCTGTAGACTGTACGCCTGCAGACGGCCAAGCGACCGCTGACTTGCTCGAATCCAGGGGCGCCGAGGCCATCTTCTGCCATGCTGATGTATCCAAGGAACAAGACTGTAATGACTTTGCCCATGCAGCAATTGAAACGTTTGGCCGTATAGATGTGCTGGTCGCCAATGCCGGCATACGTGTATTTGGTACCATCCTGGATTCAACCGAAGAAGATTGGGATCGAATACTGGCTGTAAATTTAAAAGGGGTCAGCTTTTCTTGCAAGGCTGTTTTACCCACAATGATAAGACAGAAATCTGGGGCGATTGTTCTCATGGGCTCAACAACTGCTATGACCGGGCGAACAAGTATGCCGCTTTATGACGCTACCAAGTTCGGCGTTCTGAGCCTGAACCGCAGTCTGTCAGCCACTTATGGGAAGTATGGCATTCGCATTAATACTATATGTCCATCCAAAACCATGACCGATTTTCACATAAACAAGGCGAAAGCCGAGGGGCTTTCCCCAAAGGAGGTTAGAAAGCAATTTAAAGACTACGGTCTGCTGGGAAGAGCGGGAGAACCTGAAGAGATAGCTGCGGCTGTATATTTTATGGCGAGCAAAGATGCCTCATTTATAACAGGACAATACCTGATGGTTGACGGTGGGGTGTCGATTGGAGCAAAACCCTTTACCTGATTGACCGGGTAAATCCAAGATTAAAAGGAGGTGATGAAACGGACACTTTTTAATGAATCTTATTTCCGGCATTACAGTTCGCGAGTTTAATGCCAACCCAAAGGAGGTAGCATAATGAAAAGTTACGCAAAGCCAGTTTTTTTGGTAATAATTTCTCTTTTATTTGTAGTTTCAATGGCTGTCCCGGCTAGTGCGGCATGGCCCGGGAAAAAGCCGATTACCGTGGTAATCCAGTACAAGGCAGGCGGTGGAACAGATACGCTGACCCGCGCTTATACCAAGGCAATGCAAGAATATCTGGGCACCACCGTCAACGCCGTTAATCGGCCGGGCGCCATTGGCTCTCTGGCTATGGATTTTGTCAGTTCAAAACCCGCCGACGGTTACTGGTGGCTGGGGGCCTCTCAGTTCAGCAAACCATTACGGGTCATGGGCTATACCAAACTCAAGGCCTGGAAGGACTGGCAGTACTACAAAATAGCCAACGGTTTGCAGGGATGGGCTGTTAAGGCGGATTCTCCCTTCAAAACTATGGACGATTTCATAAAGGCGGCACGGAAAAATCCCGGTAAATACTCCATCTCCAACTCCGGCGTGGGCGGTATCTGGAATGAGGGCAATGAGATCATGATCAAGGGGGCAAAGATCGAAGTCCGGCAGATTCCCTATAAGGGCGGCGCTCCGGGAGCCTTAGCCTGCCTTCAGGGCGAAGTCGATGTAACAGGAAGCGGTATCCATGAAACCATCGAATACATCCGGGCGGGGAAATTGAGGAGCCTGGCCGTATTTACCAAAAAACCGATTAAACTCAAAGACGGGACGGTGTTAAGGCCGATTACGGATTCTATCCCGTCTCTGGCTGGATATGCGCCCTTTGGTTCCGAATATACCCTGGGGGTTAAAAGGGATACCCCGGTTGCAGTTCTGGAGAAAATAAAGAAGGCCTTTGTGGCAGCAGCCGATTCCCCTAAATTCCAGTCACTGTTGAAGAAAAAGTTCTTTTTCAAGGCCGTCACGGTTGGGAAAGAGGCGGATAGGTTGTCTTCCCTGCGTGAAAGTGTGACAGCCTGGCTTTTCTGGGATCTTAAAGTCAAGGGCGTCAAAGTCAATCCGGCCGATTTGGGTATTCCCCGGCCTGCCGATTTTGAAAAATGGTGGCCGCCAAAAGGTTATAAACCGCGGATTTCTTCAGACTAATGAACTTTTCAGCGGCTTATTAGGCTTATTGCCAGATTAAATAAACGTGTCCGGAATGAAATGGATCAAACCAACCATAAGTCTATAGATAAAAAATCTAGAATGGCGGGAATTGACCTTATCACCTCCCTTCTTGTGATGGCGGTAAGTATTGCTGTTTCGGTCATGTCCCTGAAGATGCCCAGGCCCGCGGGCTGGAAGTCAGCTCCCGGATTGATTCCACTGCTGTTTGCCAGCACCCTGTTTTTTATGGGCCTGGGCCTTTTTATCTCCGCATCGCGGAGCAATGGTATCCCCACCCTTTTGGGTATGCTGTCGGGGTTTTCTATGGTTAATTTTTTGGCAGACGCTCGTATAAAGCGCGCCCTGTGGATAATTTTACTGACTGGAATTTACATACTGTTATTGACCGGACAGTTGCCGTTTGAAATAGCCGGAGGTCTCTTTTTGTTCAGCGCGTTTTCGGTCTTTTGGAGAAGCGGCGGCTGGTTAAAGATTAGTCTGATTTCTTTGATAATCCCTCTGTTCTTTGGTTTTGCCTTCAGGGTTTTATTTTCATTTTTATTGCCAGGGGATTCTATTTTTGATCTATTTTTATAGCGCCATGCAAAAAGGGCCGAAAAGGGCATAAACGGCTTTGCTTGCAGCTCGCCGGGGAAGAATTTCGATTAGCCTGTTGATGAACTCGAAAAAGGCTTCTACGGGTGAGAGCGGGGTGTTTCATAACCCCCAAAGAATTTCACGGAGCGGGTAAAACGGAGTCTTTACGATACTGCAAATTTTCTTTATACTGCTCGTGCACTGTGCCCGATCAGCACCAGATGCGAGGGAAAGGGAAGTGCGCATACTCCTTTCTACCGCCTGTGCCCAGGTGAGATGATGTACTCTTTTTTTACTGCATTTGATCCCTATATGATACTACTGTGTGCCAGCGGTGCCGCCATGGGAATTATCTGGGCCGCACTGCCAGGCCTTTCCACTACGATGGCCATGGCTCTTCTGGTTGGGCTCACTTACAGCATGTCCATGAAGACGGCGGTTATCTTCATCCTCGGCACCTTTACCGGTTCAGTCTTCGGCGGGGCTATATCCGCAATTCTGATTAACATCCCCGGCACACCGGATGCAGTGCCCACTCAGATGGCCGGTTTTCCCCTGGCCAGGCAGGGAAAGGGTGGCCTGGCGCTGGGTATATCCATTACCGCGTCTATGGTTGGTAACTGGGTCGGGATCCTGCTTCTGGTCACCTGTGTTGGTTACGTACTCGATATTGCTTTAAAGTTTGGCTCCTGGGAGATTGCTCTGCTGGCGTTGTGGGGGGTGTCCATAAGCGGCAGGCTCACTGCAGGTGAAAACCCGGTAAAGGGGTGGATTTCGGGCTGGATAGGAGTTCTGCTGGCCATGGTGGGCAGGGAGGAAATTTATGGCGTGGAGCGCTTCGTCTTCGGCAGCAAGGAACTTCTTTTAGGGATACCCTATATACCGGTGCTGATTGGCCTCTTTGGCATTGCCGAGATATTTCTGGTTCTTGCAGAGCCCCACCCGTATGTTATTCCGCAGAAAATCGGCAGAATTCTTCCGCCGCTCAAAATGTTTCTAAAATATTGGAAAACCATCATCCGATCTTCTCTGGTGGGATTGATAACCGGTATTATCCCGGGCGCCGGCGCTAACGTGGCTACATTCGTCTCTTATGGATTAGGGGAGCGCTTTACCGGAAGAAATTTTTCAAAGGGGGACCTGGAGGGCGTGGTCTGTTCCGAAGTAGCCAATAATGCCAATATCGGCGGGGCCTTGCTGCCCACGCTAGTCCTGGGGATACCCGGCAGTGCACCGACGGCGGCCTTTCTGGCGGCTTTAAACCTGCACGGCGTGATTGTTGGCCCAAACATCAATACCGACCAGCCCGGCATGTTGTACTTTGTGTACGGCACTCTGATTATCGCCAATATTGCCATGTATCTTTGTGCCTTTGCCCTGATCAAACCCAGTGTCAGGCTTTTTTCTTTGCCGCGTGAAATTCTTATGCCCATTATTGCCATGCTTTGCGTTATGGGTTCCTACACCCAGAAGATGGCCATGTTCGATATCTATCTGATGCTCGGATTCGGCCTGCTGGGATTTTTCATGCGCAAGGCCGACATTCCCACCGGCCCCCTGATTCTGGGTGTCATACTGGGCAACATGATGGACCAAAATTTCAGGCGGGCGATGGTTGTCTTTGAAAGGGAAAGTATATGGCAGGTTTTCTACCACCGGCCGATGGGTACTATTTTGATTATTATTGTGATTCTTACATTTGCCGGCAGCCTGATTCCTAAAAAGAAAAATTCGGAGGGCTGAACTGCGATAACAAGCGTATTCCCAGTAGCTTGCCGGATTCAGATGTAGATTCCGTCATGCGGTGGGGCTCAGGGAATCTTCAATTCTATTTTATCATGACGATGTGGTCGCGCTAATACGTTGTTGCGAAGAATTAAAATAATTTCATTTAAAAAGAGGTAACTTATGGGTAACAAGAAAAAAGAAATAGGATTAGCAGTGGTGGGCTGTGGTACGATTGGACGCATTAGATCCATACTCGCCCGTGATTATCCTGCTGTCGGCTGGCTTGGTCTGTGTGATAAAAAGGAAGATCTTGGTAGAAGACTGGCTAAAGATGCAAAAGCGGATTTTTTTACCACGGATTACAAAGAACTCCTCAAACGTCCGGAAGTAAATGCGACCATCGTTGCAACCGATGAGAATTACCATACCGGACCGACCCTGGAGGCAGTTGAACAGGGTCATGACATATTCATCGAAAAGCCGCTGGCCACAGAGGTCAACGAATCCCATGAGATCCTCAAGGCGATCCAGGAAAGCGGTGTTGACGCAGTTGTGGGATATACCAACCGATTTCGAAGAAGATTCCTGGCAATCAAGGAAAGATTGAAAACCGGCCAGATTGGCGAAGTGACCTCTGTGGTCACCCGGGCCTTTATGAACCGTATGGTCCCTATCGCCACCTGCCGTCGCACGGATCAGCGCCAGAATTTAACGCCTATGGTGGTTTCCGGGACCCATAGCCTGGATATGAGTCTTTGGCTTATGGAAGGGAAAGAACCGGTTTCAGTGTATGCTCAATCTTCAGACAAGCTCCTAAAAGAGTGGGGGACAAAGGATGCAACCTTTGGGGTGTTCACAATGGATGATGGATCAATCTGGAGCATGAACATTAGTTGGGCCCTTCCAGTAGTATGGCCAGGTTCGGTTTACGGGTTGGAAATAGGTGTTGTTGGCACCAAAGGCGTAATCGATATTGAAGATACACACCGCGATCTGGTGCTTGCATCAGAAATTCCTCAGGGTGCCGGATATAGCCCCGAAGGTTTCGAACCAGAGTTTAAGCGCCATGTGGATTTTCTCACCAGTTATCCACCGGGGGATATTTGTCAAGGACAGATTTGGGGGCCTATGCGGGAGGAGACCAATTCATGGTTCGGACGTATTTACTCCGGTATAGATACGCCACATGCAACGGCAGCCGATGGCCATCGCAATCTTGTGCTCACCATGGCCATGGACCTGTCCGCGGCAAGAGGCGAGGCCCTAAAGCTCCCCATAGACCTTAACGAATTCTATTCCTGATGAAAAGGAGGTAAAGCAACTGTTTAGGTTTTGGGCAACCCTAGAGAAGAAAGGACGCGGTAGAGGGACAACAGGAAGATTTTATACTTCGGAAAGTAAAGCGATTCTTAGTAGCATCCGAATTGTGTCAGCCTTTTACAACAATGATGTATTGTAGTGCTGGAGCAATGGATAAAAAAAGCGGAAAAAATCATCTTCTTGTTTTTTAAGACCATCACTCCGGCACTCCACTCCAATTGGTGCAGAGCCACCTGAGTTCATAGCTTCATCTTTTGGATATTTGCCGTCATTTGCTTTACAGTGATCTATAAAATGTCTTAATTTAAAACCAACTCGCTTGAATTTAGATTATTAATTTTATTATCATAACCAACAAAATTAAAAGAAATACCCTTTTTATCCAGATGTTTCCTATTTTCTCTGAATAATGTGCTCCAATATATGAGCCTATGAAGCAGCCAAGAAACATAGGAAAGGCCAGAGAATATTCGATTGCCCCGTTATATGCAAAGACAGATGCAGCCATAGAATTCATAAATAAAGCCCCTATTTTCAAGGTTCCGGCGCTCTCCAAAAAAGTCTGACCAAACCAAAGGATTAAAATATATAATAAAAGAGTACCACTCATAGCACCATAAAAACCACCATAAACGCCAACAAAAAGAGCCATCAAAGCGCCAACAAGATATTCGTACTTTCCAATAACACACTCAGTATTTTTTATGCCAAGTTTTGGATTCAAAACGAGAAAGAATAGACTTAGAACAGATATAATTATAATTATCGACTTCAAAACTGCTTCACTAATCTCAAATACAAGATTTGCACCCAAAAAAGAGCCGACCAAAACCGGCATAGCTATTGTGAAACCAAATTTATAATTGATCAATCCTTTTCTATGAAATTTATACCAACCAGCAATAGCTATACCCATTATGCCGAACCGATCAGTGCCAATGGCTACATGTGGGGGCAGGCCCAATAAAATTAACGTGGGAATTGTGAACAGACTACTCCCTCCTATCAATGTTCCCATTACACTAGCAAGCATTCCGACAAAAAATATTATCAGCAAATTGTTAATATCCATTTTAAATCTTTTGTTGAATTTGGTATCTATTGCGCACAGCAGGGTAAAAGAGGACGCTGAGAATTATAGTGAATGTCATAAATAAAATTACAAATTTCTTATAAAGAGCTGAAAATAATCTTGACGACTTAGTAAAAAGTCCAACTGCTGCGTTACGCTTCATCTTTAGTCATTGCGGCGTACTGGTAAATACGCCTCATTCCTCAAGATTCGCAAGCCTTGCATTTGGAGCTTTTTACTTCGCCGTCCTAATTTTGACTTTTTACTAGTTCATCAATCTTTGTATCCAAAACTACATACTACTACTTGCCACATAGTGAAACACAAAAAAGTTGACGGTACCAGCTGGTAAAAAAGCAATAAATTACTCAACTATTATCCCCGTTGTTTCAGTGGCGATAAGCGAAGCTAAGCAAGTTCTTTGTCGATCTTGATGTACCTGGAAAAATCAAAACCTGTCTCTTCAACAAATGCCTCGATCAATCGTTGAGTGGTAGGGCCAGGAACAGGGGCCTTCGGCCGGAAACTATCCACTTCCCGGACTGGAATGGCACAAAGGGGGCTGGAGGTTAGGAAGAACTCTTCGGCCTGGGCGATATCATAAATAGTGAAATTACGCTCTTCGCATCTTATGCCCAGGCGTGATGCCAACTCAAACACGACTTTACGGGTTATCCCTTCAAGTATGTTCCGTTCGGGAGGGGTCCACAGGATACCGTCCCTCACGATGAAGAAGTCGGCGACCGGATTTTCTGCCACGTTCCCATATATCTCTAGCATGAGGGCGAGGGCGTCCGAGACGTCCGCATCCAGTTGACCCAAAATTTGGTTTATCTTGCTCGTCATCTTGGCCCGCGTCTCCACACACTCCGGCGGGGGCCTCCGCGTGGGAACCACATTTAGTTTAACACCCTCCGTGTAAAACTTCGCAAATGTCTGGACCTTCACCGGAAACCAAAAGATAAATACAGTTGCAGGTCCTGCGTCCCGAGCCGTCCAGTCGGGTGATTCCATCCCGCGTGTCACCCAGTGCCCCACCCTGTAAATTCCCTCTTCATCGAGCATGGGGAGATTGGCCTCCAGAAGTCCAAGGGTGGCCTTCTCCATCGCTTGTCTCCCCATTCCAGGATCGATTCGAACGTACCGAAGCGAGCGGTAGAGCCTGTCCATGTGGTCCCTCAATCGGTAGAGGCGACGGTTAAAACAAGGGGTGACCTCGTACACCCCATCCCCCCAAAGGAATCCTCTATCAAAAGGAGAGATGTGGACCCTGTTCTCCTCCACGATTTCACCATTCAAGTAAATAAAAAGTTCACGAGACATCGTCTTCGACCTCTTGGCTAAAAAGGCAGGGCCATCTCTGACCCAAACCGTTTACTAAAGGTGTTGAAAAATCCCGTCAAAAACAATTGGCGGTATTTGTTTTTGGCTGTTCGGGTAACCACGGCCATTCAAGTTTGCCCTGTACATCACTCTATCCACTCGCAGTTTATCCTTCATAAATAATGTCTTCTAGTTTTACCTAGCCCTTAGCTAACCTAAGTTTCATAGCTGGTGTCTTGGAATCTTTCCCTCTTTGGGTATAATTGTGAAATACCTTAAATATACCCAATACCTTTATGATGCTTTCTGGGTCATAAGAGCAGTAACCATGCCACATAGTCCCAGCTTTACCGGCTGAAGCAATCGGTCTTTTCAGAAGAGAAAGTCTGCGGCGAACTTGCATAAAAAAACGATCAATTGCATGCATACTAGCTGTAAGAAGCCATGCTAAGTGATCCTCATCGTGGTCCCCATAATCAGTCGAGTAACAAATGGACTTCTCTGGTTTCCTCCCGGTTTCACGAAAGTTATCCACTGACCACAAAGAGCAAGATTTCGGGGTTCAATAGCGGGTTTGAAGCTAAAGGCAAGTTTCTTTTCCAAGACCCCATATATTGCAGTCAAGTCAGTCTTCTAAAAATGCTAACATTCATTCTAAGCATTAATGAGAAAAAATAAATGTGATTTCAGTTGGCTTATTCCTCAATTATATGGCGCTGAAAAGAAAAAACACAGGAAAAAGGCAGCATCCCTTTTGAAAAGCTAATAAAAAATTTCCCTCAACGGGTCGGTATGTAAGGAAATTGCCTTCTCACCGGCATGAATTCAGACGATCGCCTCCGGGGCGAAAAAAGGTAAAAGAGCGGGTTACCCTCCCTTAAATCTTCACGATACCGGTTTCCCCTGATAACTTCAGCAGATACCTTCTCAAAAAATCTAAAGCACTGTTGACTATACGAACACGAGCTTCTTCGGAGATGCCGCCGATCTGGATGTGTTGGCTGGTAGTTTTCCCGACAGCACTCAGCCCAATGTAGGTGTCCCCTGTTCGCTCGTTATAAGGGCCAACCTCTGGGTCTTCATCTCCGATTACTGCAAAACCGATATCGACTTCAGCTTCCTCTCTAATTCTAATTGCAAAGGCTTCTGATACCTCACTTGAAATGCTATTCTTTTCCTCAAATTCATGCAAAAATAAAAAATTTGCCCGATCAAGTGATGTGATCAGCACTCTGTTTATAGCTTTGATACCCTTTGGGACAGAAGTCAGCCGGCAAGCTAGCATCCCACCGGTATTTGTCTCAAGCACCGCCAAATTTGTCCCTCTACTCCTCATCAATTCTGCTACAACCTCTTCAATTTTTGCTCCATCCATGCCGTAGATCATTTCGCCGAGTCGGTCACGGAGCTGTCTTTCCATTTTGTTAAGCAATTTCTGCGCCTTATCAGTATCTTTAGCCTTTGCTGAAATGCGTATATCAACAAGTCCAGGGTGTGCAGCCAGGCCCACCGTTGGATTGACAGATTCCTCTAGATCAGCAATCCTACGATCAATATTGCTTTCACCTATTCCTGCAGCATGGAGCACGCGACTTTTAATAACAGTTTGCAGGCTGAATTCTTGTCGCAGGAAAGGTAACACAGTCTGCTCAATCAGATGGTGGAGTTCACGTGGAACGCCAGGCAGGGATATGACATAGCTGCTCCTATGTTTCACAATAAAGCCCGGAGCGGTTCCCACAGGATTATGCACAGGTATAGCGTTTTGGGGAATAAGAGCCTGGCGAGGATTATTTTCACCTAATTCTATGCCTCGTCTTTGGAAAAATTCCTTGATGTATCGCAGAAGGTCTTCATCCAACACCAGCTTGCGATCAGTTGCAATTGCCACCGCTTCACGCGTTTTGTCATCTACAGTCGGGCCCAGGCCACCTGAAGTAATCACGACATCGGAATGGATCAGTGCACTGCGAATTGCATCGGCGATACGGTTTTTATTGTCGCCAACAGTTATTTTTCGAAAGACGTCAAAGCCAATCTCAGCCAACTGCCGGGCCAGGAATGCAGCGTTTGTATCTATGACCTGGCCAAGCAGAAGCTCCGTGCCAACCATAATGATTTCTGCTCTCATATTTCCTTATTATAGAGACTCGTTTACGATAGGTAAGCCGACAATACTTCCCCATTCGCTCCACGAACCATCATAAACTTTTGTTCGCGTATATCCAAGAAGAAAGCGTAGGACAAACCACACCATCGAACCACGATGACTCAACCTGCAGTAAGAAACGATTTCCTTATCAGGGGTTGCTCCTCTCCTGTAAAATGATTCACGTAGTTTGTCTATAGGTTTAAATGTTTCGTCTTCATTTAAAAGTTCAGTATAATAAAGATGCCTAGCACCCGGGATATGACCTTTTCGGTATGCCCCATGGTCAATTTGCATCCACTTTGGAGATACTCTTTCACCAATAAATTCTTCTGGTGTCCTTACATCCAATAGAATCCGATCCGGATTGTTCAAACCGGCTAAGACACCCTCTCGTCCGATTCGACTGCTCTCATCAGTCGCCCTAATCGGATAATTTACTGGCTTTATTTGGGAAATATCTTTCGTAATGGTCCGTTTTTCTTTGATCCATAGGGTACGGTTTCCATGGAGGATTTTGACATTGGCATGACCCCTCATCGTACAAACCCAATAGGCATAATGAGCAAATTGACATGAGTTACTGTAGAAGATAATGGTTGTCTCATGATCGATCCCACTTTTTCCCATTAATTTAGAAAAATCTTTGGGTGATACAAATTCACGCATAGTAGAGTCCCATAAGGATTCTTGCCAGGGCCAGTAAATGGCACCAGGAATGTGCCCTTCTAAATATGCATCTGGATTTTTCATATCACTTACTTCTATAATCCGAATCGAGTCCGGGAGGCTATCTAAGTTTTCTGCTAACCAACGGGTACTGACTAACTGCTCGACTTTTAGCTGCTTCTCCATAAATTTTGCTTTCATTTATCTGATCCTGGTCACCCAATAATTTACCTTACGGTGTACTTTAATTTTGTATCCTCCCTTGGATATACCAGACGAGTGTGGGTAAGATTCATATTTACAACAGCTTTTGCCATTGCTACAGCAGCAGAAAGCTCACATATCAAGGGTACATCGCTATAGCCTGCACTATTTAATCCCTCTCTGACTTCGTCTTCAAAGACCTGCAAAGGCATACAGGAAAGGATGACGGAATCAGCTCTATCCTGCTCAATGGCACCTACACATTGATCCACTATATCACGGATAATCGTCTTTATTTCGGGCACACTGGTCCTGTCTTCCTTTGGATAATCATTAAGAAATTTTCCCATATATGTGGAAGAATACCCCACATGTCTCGCGCTCACGAGTTTTTCATCAAAACCATACACCTTTGCATTTCGTCTGGCTATGATGGCTGAAGAATCAACTGACTCTATGACGGAACACTTATCCCCCAAGAGTGACGCAACGTGGAGTGCAGGATGGAGCGCAGCCATATAGGGTATATCAGAGATCTCCCTTGCGGGAAAGAATGCAGGATCCAAGGAACCCAGGCACACAATGGCATCTATCCCCCCGGACTGTGAGTATTCTCTAACCTTCTCAATGACTCCCAAATTTATAACGGCCAAGAACTCGAACCCCCGACGTTCCTGAAGCCAATCTATAAAAGATCCCTTAACTATAACATATTCATCTTTGGCAATCTGGCCTTTTTTTTCCAGATTCTCCATAAGTTCATGGGTTTGCTGCAGTGTATATCCATTCTTGTTGTGATATGGTGGCAATATCAGGATTTTCATAGTATCTTCTCCTTATTAAAATTTTCTGAGCATCGGGCATTCTTTAATCAGGCATGTCTTAGACACAGATACGAAGGACGTTCTTATCCATCGTTTTTTATTTAATTTCTATGAAAAAGGCCGGACACCTATGCAAAGGTGCCGGCCGCTGTCTTAACTATTTATTCAGATGGTAGACTCACTTCCCTAAAATTTTGTCGACCAACTCTTTATATTGCTTGTGCTGAATAATGCGCAGCTTTTCATAGTCCGGCCCATCCATATATTCCATGTTTTCACCGATTCTTGTCATAAATTTTTTGAAGGTCTTATCATCATATAGCTTGCGAAAAGCCTGGCGCAAGATCTGCAGCCTGTCTTTTGATATTTTGCTCGGCGCCATGATGATTCGCGGCATATTGCCTCCGGTGAATCCCAATTCCTTAAAACATGGCACTTCGGGAATCTCCTTAAGCCGCTTGTTCCCCGCAACCGCAAGAAGTCTGACCTTTCCGGCCTTGGCATGAGGGAAGATCACACTGGGGAAGCCGAAGTGGAAATCCGCGTCTCCCGCAAGTGTGGCTGCTACGGCCGGTCCACCGCCTTTGTAAGGGATGTAGGTGGCGTTCACTCCCGCTGTTGTGAGCATTATGGCACCGGGTGTGAATGTTGCTCCCCAGTTGCCTGAGTGGGCGAACTTCAGCTTGCCAGGATTCTTTCTGCCATAGTCGAGCATCTCATCAAGGGTCTTCCAGGGCTTGTCTGCCTTAACGAAAGCTATGCACGGGGCATAGTTGAGCCGCCAGACCGTTATAAGATCTCTCGTCGTGTCGTAGGGAAGTTTTTCAATCAGGGGCTGGAGTTGGTCCACGTAGTTATGGGCGAAAATCAAAGTGTATCCGTCGGGTTTTGCCCTGACTGCGGCTGCCATTCCTGTCTGTCCCCCTGCCCCCGGCATTAGTTTAACCACCATCGGTTGCCCAAGGTACTGGGGGATTATGCTTGTAAAGACCCTGGCGTTCAGGTCGTGAGATCCTCCCGCGCTAAAGGGAATGATCAAGGTAATCGGCTTGGTGGGATACTCACCAGCCATAGCTGCACTTAGGCTCACGAAAACCAAGAAAAGGATACCTAAGATAAAACCGAAGATATTTTTACTTTTCATAATGTTCCCTCCTTTAATATGTTAAAGTTTGTGCCATACAGAAACACCTCACACTATCCATTTGCTTAGCCTGATTTCATACCTCACCTCCTTTCATAAGTGAAATATTTTTCTTTAGTTTCCGCCGCTTTTTCATAGCTTTTACCGAAAATAAAACAATCATAACAGGGATAAGCATGAAGATTAAAGCGGCACCAGGACGCTCCATAAATATATAGTGTAGCAGGTTCCCCCCTGCCAAGCTAACAGTCTGTCCGAAGGAATATTCAAGGATCGGACCCAGGATGAAGGCCATTACCATAGGGGATACATCAAACTGCAATTTTTTGGCAATATAGCCTAAGACTCCGAAAAAAACCAAAATCTTAAGATCAAACGGGTCAGAGCGAAAAACATAGGAACCGGCAAAGGCAAAAATAGCGATTACCGGTAGTAAAATCGATTTTCGCACTGTAACTATCTTTGCAAACAATGGAATGATGATATATCCTAATATCAGGAAAAGGATATTTGCCAAAAGCATAGCCATCATGAGCGCATAGACCAATGGCCCCTGTTCTGCGAATAGCTGTGGTCCTGGACGGAGACCTTGGGCAACAAAGGCTCCAAGCAGAATGGCAGTGATGTTGTCCCCAGGAATTCCCAGAGTAAGCAGGGGGACCAGGGTGGGTCCGTTGACGGCATTGTTCGCGGCCTCAGCCGCGGCTACTCCCTCTAACTCCCCCTTGCCAAAGGTTTCAGGGTGCTTCGAGGCTTTCTTTGCCGATGCGTATCCGACAAAGGCTGCTACTACCTGCCCTACACCTGGACAGGCACCGAGTGCTGCTCCAATGCCAGTTGATCTTAAGATCGTCTTAAAACAACGACGGAACTCCTGAAAATTTAACCTTTTCCCGGCCTTAGACAGATCGAATTTCTCAGAGATAAAGGAAGAGGCCTCTTTTTCTATTGCCTGGAGGATTTCGGGGATGGCGAAGACCCCGATAAGCATTGGGAGCAGGGGGATGCCGGCTTTGACTGCAAAAACACCAAAGGTGAACCGGGACATGAAACCGAGGGGATCTTGGCCAACCATGCAGAATAAGAGTCCAATGAAGCACATGATCAGCCCCTTGACCACAGCGCCTGTGGTGGTGCTGGAGATGATAACGAGGCTGAGCAAGATGATGGCTGCGAGCTCAGGTGGCCCTACCATCAAAGCGATAAGAGCAATTGGACCAATGAATACCAGGGTTAGAATATCGCTGGAAAAATCACCGAAAACGGAAGAAAAAAGGGCTATCTCTAAGGCCTTTCGTGCTTGGCCTTTCTTGGTGAGAGAAGGGCCATCAAAGGTCGTAGCCACGGCGGCCCCAGTCCCGGGAATGGATACCAGGATTGCCGATATACTCCCGCCATAAATACCCCCTTTATAAATCCCTACGAGAAAGGGGATTCCCACTAAAGGGCTTAGAAAGAAAGATATGGGCAACAAGATAGCCATGGCCATTACTGTAGTAAATCCAGGGAGCGCTCCCACAAACATCCCCAATATGAGACCGAAACTTACCATGCCAAAGGTGTCCCATCGTAAGCAAAGGAATATGCCTTCTACGAAACTCTCCCACATAACTCAAGGCTCCTTACAATACACTCATACCTCCCTGGGCATCTGGCCCACGGCCACGATGCAAAAATTCGATCAAACACTTCCTTTCTCCTTTGATAGTTAGAAAAAGGGAATCTCCGGCAAGCTAACGTGCATACCCCTGGTAAAAACGAAAAAAATGACCAAAGGGATGACAATTACCACCAAAAAAAGAATGAAGATATTTCTTGTTCCAAGGTAAAAGGTTAGTATTACGGCCATCAGGGCACTAGAAATAAAAAATCCCAAGGGCTCAAAGAGCAAGGCATAGGCCAGGAAAATTACAAGAGTCAACAGAATCCTGGTAAAGCCCTTCCTATCAAGCTCTTTGAAGAGGTTTTTTTCCTTTAAGTGGAAACTCTTTATTAGGTACCATATGCTCAAACCCAGAATCCCAAGCATAGTCAGCCGGGGAAACATGGTAGGTTTTATTCCCATCAAAGAACGGCCCATGAAAAGCCTGGGCTTTTCTATCAGATATGGAATCAGCAAATAAAACGTGATTGAGAATAGAATAAAGAATAAAGCCGCAATGTTGTTGAAATTGATCCTATCCTTCCACGATCGATTATCGGTTTCTCTATTTATTTCCGCCACCTTATTTTCTCCTTTTTCCTTGAAAAAAGTGTGACTCTTAGGCCAGTGTACATGGGTGCTTTTGATATCTTAGGATACCACACGTTGGCTAGCCCCCCACTCTTTCAACCGATTTTGAGTGCTGTCAATCCGGAATGATTAAATTAAAATAAGGCCTATCGTTAATATCTCTATTGCGGCCATTCGTCGCATGAGGTCCTTACTCCCAGACGGGTTCCATATAAACGGTGCCTGTTTTATCCTTATTGGGCACGCCAGGATATGTAAAGATCAGCTCGACGGATTCTGTGTCCGAGAGGTTTAGGAGACCATGTATTTCGCCCTTGGGGGTGTAAACGAAATCGCCCGCCTCAGCCTCTACTTCTTGCTTGTCAGGTCCTATGAAAAAGCGCAGCCGGCCTTTTATTATGTACATCCCAGCATCATTGTTAACGTGGTAGTGGCGTTGATTTCTGGCACCTGGAGGGATAATGGTATGACCCATTGTCATTTGTGGATTCTCAACCGTGGTTGAGTCTATACCAAACCCAATGGTGAGCGGAGGCTCATATATTTTGTCAGGATCTACATTCTTTGTTTTTATAATCTTAGCCATATCGTTTTTCTCCTTTCAGTTAATTATAAGTTCCTCGATATTGAGCGAAACTTCAATGCCTGCTTGAGCACAGGGCTATTGGCAATCATATACAGGTTAGTAATACAAGGTTACGGTCATTCTCAGCTCTTGCATAAGGGATCTTCGGGCCAACAAGGAGTTAGCTAGTGACCCCGCTCCCACTTAATCCCATGGGGTTTTTTCCTTATACTTCCTATCCATTTCATCTAATATTGCCTCAGCCTTCTTCCAGTCTTCTTTTGAACCAGGGACCCAGCTATCATCATAATTGCTATGACCTGGAATCCTATTCTTGATGGTTAGCCAAAGGAAATCCCCATCACAGATTTCCTCGTGCTCGGTATAGGGAGGCACTACAAAAACATCTCCTTCCTCCATCGTAAACCATTCATCCTCACATCTAAACCTCATTTTTCCCTTCAGGGCAATAAAAATCTGCTCCTCGGGGTGAGAGTGGCCTATCGCCCCTGCATGTCCATCCCCACGATCCTCGTGATGCAGAATGCGGAGAAGCATCAGTCTCTTACCTATGATGCTTTTTCCTTTGGACTGGGCTCGGCTTGGTGTAATTATTGTGTCTTCGAGTTCATCCCATTTGTAAAGCGGCATAATTTACCTCCTTTAAAGTGAGAATTTAAGTTTCGCACCCCCTAATTGGCGCAGATGCATATAAAATGTCAGTCAGGGCATTAATATAGGAGGAGCTTTCTTCCTCGATTTTGAAAAGATCACATATGGTTGAAAAGCTTACGTGGAAAAGGCCTTGAAAGAAGCCCTAAAGTCTTAAGCTCAATCTATGCTATTTTACGCTGTTTCTCGAATGGTTCACCAACCACCCAGTTTCTATCCAGTCTTGGACAATATTTTTTATAACAATATAACATTGAAACCAATACCATCCCCTTTTGGGCGATCGTCAGATTAACTGAGTTATTACTAGTAAGTTTGCACATTTGTGCACTTTATGTACATCTGTGTTTCAATAATGTGTATATGCAAGAAAACCTTTTGTCAAGGAAAAATTGACTATTGTCATTTAAGAATTAAAAACGGACTGTTTTTAGAAGATTTAAAGTTTAAAAGTGCACTCCCAGAAAGACATTGGGCTCCGTATGGCTGGCTCCAGGATAGACTCATAAGAACCTGTGTGAGAGATAATGTGACCGATATAGGAGAGCCCAAAGAGTGCTTAATTATTTGATATAAAGACATAACTATAAACAGGTCCATTCAACAACTCAGGAGGTTCCTTACTTCCGTTTTCAAAGAGCACTGGAAGAGAGGAGGTCTCTATTTAGATAGTTTAGTTCAATTTTAATTCGTAAAGTGTTTACTTTTAAAAAGTTGCTAACATATAATTATTTTCAAAATCCTAAAATTTATTCCCAAAATTTATTGCTTGACAAAAAGTTTTCTTGGTTATACATATAAAAAAATACAGATGAGCATAAACTGCACAAAAGTATAATTTGGCAACAACTTCTTCACAAGGTGAATCCAATAAAGACAGCCTTACTATCATAACCTATTAATGAGGTCGAGATAAGGATCTTGGAGGGAAGGGTTCAGATTGGCGTCAGCCTGGATCCTTCGGAGCGATACAAGGGATGGCTTATTAGACATGCTGATGCTCTTATTCTACACCCTACTGTGGAATTTGATGGCAAGAGGGTCGGACTGATTGGCTTTGGGAGGGCAGCCCGTACATGATCTTTTAAAAAATCAAAGAGTAATTGACAATGAAAAACAATGAAGTTGAAAGAATTTTAAGAAAGGATTTAACCTATTTTTCTATTCTCTCATATGATAGAGGCCTTGTTGCCGCTAAAGGGGGAAATATAAGTGCGAGGATACCCCATACTGATTATATTCTGATCACCCCCAGCGGCGTATCTTTAAAGGATATTACCTTTGATATTATAATAAAAGTTGATTTAGAAGGTAATGTTGTCGATTCCAGGAATAATCTGAGACCTTCAAAAGAGACCCCGTTTCATATAAGTATCTATAAGAACCGACGAGAGATAAATTCCGTATGCCATCTTCACCCCCCTTTTTCTACAGGGTTGTCAGTAAAGGGGCTATCCTTACCAATGGTTACGGCACCAGCAATAGTTAATCTCAAAGAAGTCCCTTTAATAGATTTCGCCCTAATGGGGACCCCTGAGCTTCATAATATGGTTGATGCCGCGATAAAGAAATATAAAGATGCCAGGGCCTTTCTTTTGAAACAGCACGGTATAATAGCAATGGGTGTTGATATACCCACTGCCTTTTACATCGCTGACCTTGTTGAAGACTGTGCAAAGGTTGCGTTTATATCTTCTATGATCAAAGGAAAAGAATGAACCTGCGACTGCACAAAAGAGCAATTTGGCAGTCATTTCCAAATAAAATAGCTTTAATAAAGACAGTCTTATTATCATAACCTATAGATGCCCTCTTACAGGATCAGCTGGGAGGAGGTGAGGTGATAATAGGCAAAGAAAAAACGTAATAATGTCTTGTTTGTGATAGATAATATAAAAAAAGGAGGTTTTAAAAATGGCTGATATGTGGACATATGCAATGGAAGAGATGTCGTACCCTGATGTCCAAGAAATTCTCAAAACGACGGATGTCGTACTCATTCCCATTGGGAGTCAAGAAAAGCATGGGCCTCATATCCCTCTGGCCTGTGATGCGATTGCGACTATTGAGACTACTCAGAGGGCGGCTGTGAAGGCGAAGGTTCCCTATACGCCCATGATCCCTGTTGGGTATTCACCTCACCATATGGGAACGGTGAATGATGGTATCGGGACGCTGACCTTTACCGGTGAGACGCTCAGGCGGATCGTTTACGAGATTGGGAGGAGTTTGATTTTTCATGGATTTAATAAGTTGATATATACTAGTCAGCATGCATCCAACACAAAGGTGGTTGACGAAACACTTCGCCGTCTGCGGTATGAGACAGGATGTTTCTGCGCGTGGTATATGACTCCAACGGAGCGAAGGACTGAGGTGATAAGGGACCTTTTGGAAGAGAACTTTGGATGGCATTCCGGGGAGATGGAGACTGCACAGTGTATGGCCCATGATGAATCCTGCGTGCACATGGAAAGGGCACACAAACATATGGCACATGCTCCAGAATGGTTGGGGCCCGAGTTTGCGAAGACCGACGGAGTGCCTACAGTAATCTTTCAGGGAACAGAGAACATTTTCATCCCCATGGAACATCATGAGTATGTGGAGGATGCCACTATTGGTGACCCGTTCCTGGCCTCCAAGGAGAAAGGCGAGAAGATCTTCGATAGGGCCTCGGACAATCTTGCAGCATTTGCGGAAGAGGTGAAGAAGATCAAGGTGGAGATCAAGGATCGGAATTACGACTTTAGGGCATATCGATAGGCAAAAAAGGGCTTGGTCTCGGATAGTGCAAATCCCGTCCCAGCCCAAGAGCTTATAGACTTCTGAGAAACTAAATGTTGAAAAAAGCATGGGGATGTCTTTTTTTACATCATGCCCTATAACAGGGGGCCTCAGCGTGTCGCTTCAAACCGTGTGCACGAGAAACTCGTCATTGTCTTCAAAGGCTTTTGTCCGTGTGCGCCGGTTTGAAGCGGCCTACCGTCTCGTCTTTGTGAGGCCTGCCCTGGCGCGACGACACAGGAACTTTAGCCTGTTTCTGAGATATTTTCGGGCCTTAGCGTCTATAACAAATCTTTGCATGCCAGGTCTGGGCCAGGGGCATGATAAAAAAAGACATCTCCATGCTCAATGTATAGTTTCTTTCATACATAACACTGAGACGAAGCTTTGGGGTCATTTGCTAAGAGGAAAGTTATTTGAGACTCAAGGATAAGGTCGTTATCATTACTGGGGCGTCAGGAGGATTGGGGCGAAGCTTTTGCAAGGCCTTTCTGAATGAGGGCGCAAAGGTTTGCGTCACCGACATAACAAGAGAGCTTGTGGATAATATACTCGCAGAATCGGATTCTCCTGATTCAGTTATGGGCGTGGTGGCTGATGTATGTCAACAACATACCATAGAAGACATGGTATCAAGAGTTGTGGAAAAATTTGGACGTTTGGATATCTTGGTTAATAGTGCTGGCGGAGCCCTTTATACTCCATATAAGTGTGAGGAGATTGATGAGGTATCCTGGGATAAGGTAGTTGATGTCAACCTTAAAGGCACCTTTCTGTGTTGTCAGGTAGCGGCCCAACAGTTTAGAAGGCAGGGTAGTGGTGGCAAAATCGTAAACATATCTGCCTTGGCGGGCCGATGGCTCGGATCATTGGCCGGTTGTCATTACACAGCTGCAAAGGCAGGGGTGATTGGTCTTACAAGACATCTCGCCTATGAACTGGGGCCTGAAGGCATCTTTGTGAATTCTGTTGCACCCACAATTACTTTGGCCAGCCAGCGCACCAAAGATCTGTGGGATTCCAGATCAGAAGAATATAAACAAGAGATTCTTTCAAAGATTCCCTTGAGGCGCTTGAGCACACCTGAAGAGGTGGCTGCCGCTGTGATCTTTCTTTGCACCGATGAAGCAAGCTACATGACAGGGGTCACCTTAGATGTTAATGGGGGAAGATTTTTCAGTTAATACATGGTCTTTCTGTTTTAGTGCATTGGTGCCTACATACGATTGGATTGGTTGAGTGTATTCAAGTTAGAGAAAGGTTAAATAGAAGTGATTTTTCAAAATAGCATGAAGAGAGCTTTAAAAGAAGGGAAAGTTGTTTTTGGACCGATGGTTTCCGAAATCAGGACTCCAGGTATTGCTGTTTTATTTGCTCAGGCAGGTTTTGACTTTTTCTTTATCGATATGGAGCATTCCTGCTTCACCACTGAGACAGTTAGCGATATGATAGTCGCAGCGCGAGCTGTAGGCATCCCAACAATTGTAAGGCCACCAAGCCGAACATCACATGAACATCTTTCCAGACCTCTTGATTCTGGTGCTGCGGGACTTTTAGTGCCACAGATTCAGACTCAAGAAGATGTGGAAAATACTGTTAAGTGGTGTCGATATTATCCTATGGGTGAGCGTGGAATGGCTTTGTCTCGACAACATACCTTTTTCGAAAGCGGTAAAACAGTCGAGTCAATGGGTCAATTAAACGAAGAAGTTCTCATCGCCGTTCAAATAGAACATCGAGACGCTGTTGAAAGCCTTCCTGAACTTTTATCTGTTCCAGGAATAGATGTAGCCTATGTGGGGCCAGCCGATTTATCAACGTCCTTGGGAAGACCCGGCCAGACTGATGATCACGATGTCGATAAGGCAATCCACCGAGTGATTGAAGTATCAGAGGAAAATGGTATTATTCCAGGAATCCATACCAGTTCTTTAGAAAATGCAAAATATTGGATTGATGAAGGAATGAAGATGGTTGGCTTCTGCACTGATATCAAGCTTATTTTGGAGATATGCAAGAAATCGGTCAAGGAACTTCGTTCCTATATTCAAGACAATGAACCAAAGCCTGAATAATTCTTTAAGTTGCTGAGAGAAAAATTGTAATGCGGAAAATTAGTGAAAGAGATATTCTGAAAATTTGTTATCTTTATTATAACGAGGAGAAGACACAGGAGGAAATTTCTTCTCTCTTTGGTGTTACTCGTTTCAAAATAAGTCGTATTCTAAAGGAAGCCAGAAAAAATGGGCATGTTTCTATCATAATAAATAATCCAATGATCGACCTAACCAAGACAGAGGTAAAATTAGAAAAGAATTTTGGCCTCAAAGAATCTGTTGTAATAAGGATTAATGAATTCAGCGGGAAATCTGCCTTGGAGCAAATAGGAGAAGCAGGAGCTC
>Ga0114922_10001087_pt1 | contig 25828 bp, 21 predicted proteins | sample AartaG_FD_100975 | JGI IMG/M metagenome (GOLD analysis project Ga0114922, IMG submission 100975) | Deep subsurface microbial communities from Aarhus Bay to uncover new lineages of life (NeLLi) - Aarhus_00045 metaG | ecosystem: Environmental > Aquatic > Marine > Oceanic > Sediment | place... | reverse complement strand
GGTTCAAACTGCACCAGTCCGTCGAAGACCTTGAGAACGACAATGCCCGACCCCGTGTCCGTGGAATGAGCCGGGTCGAGCGTCGCCGGATCGGCGAAGGTGCCGTACCGCAAGGTTGTCACGTCACGTTCCTGCTCGGGCCGGCCTGTACACGCATGACACGTCAGTACGGCGAGAGCCAACGCCGCAGCGTAATGAATTCTTCGCGTCACCACCATGTTTATCCACCTCCAGAGAAGATCAGTAGCGATCCGAACCTCGCACCCAGGTCATCCATCACTCTGAATCGCGCAAACGATCAGACTCCACCCACCGTCTGTGAAGATTGTAAGCCCTGCGATGACATATTTCAAGGCGCGCGCCCTGTCCCTCGCGTATTTGGTGTTGCGAGGTGCGCAGTGAGGTGGTATAATCTGCGACCGGGTCGTCTTTCGCGCAGAAACGAGGGGGATCATCCCGATGGCGCGCTACTATTTTTGCCTGTGGCTCTTGCAGATGTGCCTGTGTACGTGGGGCGCGCTCGTCACTGCTAGAAGAGGTGTCGAGTCGAAGCCTATGCTGTTCGCCACGTTCGGCTTCGTCGTGATAATGCTTGGTTCGCTAATAAGCCTTATCGGCGACGGTCTGGCCCGATACCTCGTGCTGGGTCCGGATTTCGAGGACCTCTTCTACCTTCTGACGAACATATGGACGGTGGCCGACGTGGTGGGTCTGCTGCTGATCGTAATCGGCTTGCAGCTATCTTACAGGCCGAAGAAGAGGAAGAACCGCCGACGGTAATCAGGGAGTCTCAGGCTTGTTCTTCCTGATACTCTCTCTAATTTCCTCTAATCTCTTTGCAATTTCCGCCTCATACCCTCGGCCCGTCGGCGAGTAGTATCGCCCCTGTTCGACACCGTAGAACTGCTCCACAATCCCTCCCTCGTGGTTGTGCGGATACAGGTACCCCTTCCCGCGTTCGAGTCGTTTGGAACCGGGATAGTTGGCATCCTTCAGGTGGCGCGGCACGGGAACAGTCCCTTCCTCCTGCACCTCTTTCCTTGCCTTGCCGAGAGCTATGTACGAGGCGTTGCTTTTTGGTGCGGTCGCGACGTAGACGGTGGCTTGAGCGAGCGGTATCTGGGCTTCCGGCATGCCGATGAACTCGCACACCTGCCAGGCCGCGTTGGCGACGACCAGCGCCTGAGGGTCGGCATTGCCAACATCCTCGGCGGCGGCAATCGCTATGCGCCTGGCGATGAACCGAGGATCTTCCCCGGCATCAAGCATCTTCGCAAGCCAGTAAAGCGCGGAGTCCGGATCCGAACCGCGCAAGCTCTTGATGAAAGCTGAGGCGGTATCGTAATGGTCGTCGCCTGTGCCGTCGTAGACGACCGCCTTCTTCTGGATGGACTCCTCCGCTACCTCGCGCGTTATCATGATCTTGCCGCGTTTGTCCGGCGGCGTGGTAAGAACCGCTATCTCCAGGCCGTTCAGCGCGACGCGCGCATCCCCGTTGGCGTAACGCGCGAGATGGTCCAAAGCCTCAGGTGTGAGATCGACCTCCGCGTCTGGGAAGCCGCGTTGCTTGTCCCCGACTGCGCGACGAAGGATCGTCCCGACCTGTTCTTCCGTCAGCGGTTCAAGCTCGAAGATCTGCGATCTCGACAAGAGCGGAGCTACAATGGAGAAAAAGGGATTCTGCGTCGTGGCGCCGATTAGCGTGATCGAGCCCATCTCGACGTCCGGTAGCAGCGCGTCCTGCTGCGCGCGGTTGAACCGGTGTATCTCGTCTATGAAGACGATGGTTCTCTTGCCGGCGGCACGTTTCCGCTGCTTTGCGGCGGATATGAGATCTCTGAGCTCCTTCACGCCGGAAGTCACTGCGTTGAGAGTCTCAAAGGCGGATTTCGTTCGTCTGGCGACGATTCTGGCGAGCGCTGTCTTGCCACTGCCGGGCGGGCCGCAAAGGATCAGCGAACGTATCCGGTCGGACTCGATAGCGCGGCGCAGTATCTTGCCTTTGCCCAGCAGGTGCTCCTGCCCGACGAACTCCGACAGGTCACGGGGAGTCATCCGCCGCGCAAGCGGGAAGTCCGCCGCCGATACGCGCTCCTCCTCCTCAAACAGGTCCGCCACGCTCCTCTCCCTCCCCTCGTCCGGCGGGCGAGACGCCCGCCCTACCTTTTCGACTTTCACTTGCGCCGAGCGGAACGCCGTGCTACTTGTCAGCCTGGGGTTTCCGGACGAACACGATCGACGTTTCTCCCTTACGGCTCAGGAGCAGCATGACCCAGTCACCCGGCTTGATTTCTCCGACAGCCTTGCGGAACTCCGCCACGCTTGCTACCGGCTTGCGGTTAACCTCCAGTATGACGTTACCCGGTCTTACGCCTTGTTCCGCTGCAGGACCCGACAAGTCAACGTCCGTAACGACAACGCCCTTTTCCTCCTTTATGTCGAAGCGCCGCGCTGCGTCGCTTGTTATCTCCTCAACCGTCATGCCTAGCGTCTCTTCGGTCTTTGCCTCAGCGATTACTTCCTTTTCGGTTGTTTCATCTGACCGGTCGGTGAGTCTCACCCGGACACTGCTCCGCCTGCTGTTCCTGAAGAATGTCACGCGCACGGTGGTTCCCGGTCGCAGATGCGTTACCACTTCAACAAGGTCCGGCGATGAGCTGATCTTCTGCCGGTTTACCTCGGTGATCACGTCGTATTGCTGGAGTCCGGCTTTATCCGCGGGAGAACCAGGTACCACCCTCTGAACGAGCGCTCCTCCATCATCCGGCAGACCAAGCAACTTTCCCGCACCAGGTTTTATCGGCTTGACCTCAACGCCGAGATGCCCTCGGAAAGCTTTTCCCCTTTTCTTGAGGTCGGGCAGGATTTCCTTTGCGAAATTTATCGGCACCGCGAACCCGATATTCTCTCCGCCGGGTGCCCATGCCGTGTTGATCCCGATAACTTCGCCGTCCACGTTGACCAGTGGTCCGCCGCTGTTGCCGAAGGTGATTGCGGCATCCGTCTGGATGAAATTGCTGGCCGCTAATCGCATTTGTGCTGCGAACTCCGGCAGGAAACGACCGAGCCCGCTGACATGACCCACTGTGAAGGTCCTTTCAAGCACTCCCGCCGGATTACCTATTGCCATAACTATCTGACCAACGCGAAGCTTGCCAGAATCGCCCAGCGCGACAACCGGCAGATCGCCCCTCGGTTCTATCTTGATCAGCGCGATCTCTGTATCACTGTCCGTACCGACGAGCTTGGCCTTGTACGGTTCCTCCTTTTTCGAGAACCGGACCTTGATCTTGTCGGCCCCTTCGACGACATGAAGGTTTGTCAAAACGTATCCCTTCTTATCAATAACGAAGCCTGAACCCCGTCCCAGCCTCGGTATGGTCCGTGGTTGATCGGGGTGGTCGATGCCGAAATCATCGAAGAATCGCCTGACACTAGGGGAAGGTCCGGGAAGAGTTATCTCGCGGCTGGTGTCAACATTAACAACAGCCGGCGCAACCCTCTCCCAGATCTCCACGTAGGCTTCATCCAGCTGCTTCAGCAAGTCGACACCTCGCGCTGCCGCCCGCGCCGTCGCTCCCGTGCGCAGCCCAAACGCAAACAGTGTGGTCAAAACCGCCAGAACCAGTATCCAGCGGACCACGGTTGATTTCCCAATCCCTCTCGTCATTCCAGGTACCTCCCTTCTTGGCGCGCCGCCCATGCGGCGCGCATCCTCTCAATTGAACCAATAATCTTACCAAGAACCTCCGTGCGGTGTAAAGACAGTAGAGACGTCCCGTCGGGACGTCTTCGCTGCGTCACAAACAGCCAGACTTATATCCTCTCGACTTCTCCGGTTTGTATCCACCCTCTCTTGCCGTCAGCCAACCTGATCTGATACCACTCCTCACGCGAATCAACGAGCTTGAGCCGCGTGCCGTCATGCAGCTTGAACGTAACCGCATAGTTGCCGGGACCTGTCCGGACCTCCGCCTCATCGGCCACGACGACTGCTGTGCCGAGACCGCGACGCTCAGTCCAGCCGAGTGCATAAGAGGTCCCCGACAGTATAAGAATAATACCGGCTAGTACGACGGCTATCTTGACAAAACGGTTCTTCGCGATCGCAAACGCGGCAAGGCTCGCCCAGAATGCCGCGTTCGCCGCAATGAAGATCAAGGAAATCTCGCGTGCCGTCAGCATCCGGCACCAGACAAAGAGCTTCCGGGCGACCGCCCATACCTTCGGCGGTGTGATCTTGTCCAGCGCTCGCGAGTCTGCGAGGAGAATGTTCGTCAGCAGATTCTGATCTCTAGGCATTACCGTTCTGGCACGCTCGTAGTAGACTATCGACATACCCAGCTCGCCCATTCTGAAATAGCAGTTGCCGAGATTGTAAAGTATCTCGCCGGGCTCGAGTCCGGCGGCGACGATCTGTTCGTACTTCTGCGCCGCCGTGGCAAAATCGTTCTTCTCGTAAGCCATGTTTGCTTCGATAAACAGGGTTGTCTCAGCGGTAGAAAGCGGTTCGCAGTCCGCGGTGTGTAAGAACACACCGGCCGTCACGATGGCCGTCAGCAAGAGCGCGAGCCCGACAACCTCTTTTCTTTTGTTCCGAATCATGTCCGTTTCCAACAGCTCCCGTACCTCCGGGGCCTTACATTGCCGGGCGTGATGCCCGCCCTGCCTGTCCAGGGCGGCCGAGCACCTTCTGGAGTTCCGAGAGCACGTACTTCGCGCTATCCAACATGGATTTCATCTCCTCCGGCTTGTGCGCGGACGCCGCAAACCGCCAGTAATCGCATGCCTCCAGAATGCTCGTAACGCGGTTCACGAGATCCACGGAGACGCCGGCGGATTCCAGCTTCTCTCTGACGTCGCCCGCAGTCAGCCCTGCGCGAGGCATACCGGTCCTGTCAGCCACAAACCCGGTCATCGCTTTCGTCACCTCTCCGTAGAAGCTGGCCCCCTCTCCCCGGTTGAGCGCTCTGGTTGCAGCGGCCAGCCTTCTCCTGGCGTCACGGGTCGCCCTCTGTTTTCTTGCGTACGCGACGTCCGAAGCCAGCCGGCGTTTCCGCGTGACCAATGCAAGCAACATCGCATACGCCAAAGGCGGTACGGTCAACGAGAACGAGAAGGCTATTGTGCCAGGTGGCTCGACGTTCCCGGCACGCCTGATTTCAGTGAAAATCGGACCGATATCCTCTCCGACGACCCTTATCTCCGTCTTGCCGGAACCGGTCTCCACCTGTACCACGCGCCTCATAGGCTCGACAGGCGCGGGCAAAACATCGAACTCGAACGAACCTTTCGCCAACGTCACGTACTTCTCTTTTTTCGGGTCGAAGAAATTGACCTTGACGTTACGAATGACCTGTCTGCCGGACCGTTGAGGCACCAGTATCGTCTCGAAACTCCTCTGTCCCGTGAATATCGGTTCTTTTCCCTCAATGTCGGTGGTAATCTCCGGCTCGTACGTCTTGAAGTGCTCTATGTCGCTCAAGACAGGTGCGTTCACCGCCTCCAGATTGCCTGAGCCCGTAACCCTCATCGTGACCGTGATCGGCTCGCCAACCCTGACCTGTGACGGTTTTGCATAGGCTTCCAGGGAATAGCTTCCGACATTGCCGGAAAAATCTTCAGGTTTGTCGTCCTCGGGCAGCGGTTTCACCAGGATGGTTACCGGGTCCGTGGAGACTCTGTACTGCTTCTCCGTGTATCTGTCAAAGAAGAAGTCGTCGAACCCGCGCGGTACGGTCCTGCCCCTGCGGCGCGCTTGCACCCTGACCTGCCCTGTTATGACGACCGGAGGTATAGTGATCTCGCCCGTCTTTAGCGGAAAAAGCACCACAGGCAGTTCCACGACCTCGTATATGAAACGGTCTCGCCTGGTTCGGAATCGCCTGGAAGACAGGTCGTATCTCACGAACGCGTCAGTATCGGGGCCTTCGACTTTCAGTTCGCCAACCGGCTGAACTTGTCGAAAGTACAATCGCAAATACAGGTTAACCTGTTCGCCCAGAAATGCCTCGTCTTTGTCCGCGCTGAGCGTTGTGAACAAGTTCTCGGCTTGGGTAGGTACCTCCTGGGGCAGCTCACGAGTCGTCACAACCTGTACCTGAATGGGCTCGGTGCGGTAGACTGCACCGTCATGCCTGAGCGTTGCGGCGCCTATCACGAAATTGCCTTTCTCCCTGGGAGCGAGTGTATACTGGCGGGCTACCGAGGAGGTCCTTACGCCGTTTATGAACGTGCTGCTGATTTTCGTCGCGCGGTCGTGTAGCAGGTCAAAACCGATAAGCGGAGGCAGTTCGGGTTCGGGAAATTGCGGTGCACCGCCCATCGTCAGAGTCAGGACTATGGTATCTCCAATGGCGACCACGTTCTTGTCGACGGATGCGGTGAACGTGATCTGGGCTGCGGCATTTGCGCATAGCAGCGCCGACACCGCCAGCAAAGCCAACGTTAGAAACCTGCGTGCCATATGTATGCGATACCTTCTCTTCGACTATCCCCGACGCCCGTTACAGACGTCGTGGTGCCACCTCATTCACCAATCCTTTGTAACGCGCCCCGTATAGGGCACCATGAGAGCAGGTGCCTGCTCCCGTGCAGCCTTCTCCTCCCCCTGAAGTATACTAAAAATCTCCTGTTCCGCAAGCCCCTCATCCTCCGGGGCAGGCCCGGCCTGTTCCTGGCCAGGCGCCACAGGAATGGTCTGAGGCGCCGGTTCGGATCGGTCGCCCTCTTCTTGCTCGGCGCCTTGTTCCTGTTGCTGTTCCTCTTCCTCTTCCTCTTCCTCTTCAGGTTTCCCCTCCTGCTCTTGTTCGCTGGCCTGCTCTTGCCTCTCCTGCTCGGAGGACTCGTCTGCCTCTTGTTGTTCGTCCTGCGGTTGCTGTTCTTCTTGCTGCTGTTGCTCCTGCTCCTGCTCCTGCTCTTGTTCCTGTTCTTCCTTCTGCTTGTTCATTTCGTCCTTAATCTTCTTCTCGACAAACTCAAAGTTAAACTTGGCATCCTCATCGGTTGGGTCAAGTTCTATGGCTTTTCTATAATGTTCAACCGCCTCCCGCAACAGCGCTACGTCGTTGCCGGCCTTCTCGCCCAGTCTGTACGTGGCGTTGCCGATATTGTAGTCTGCCCTGGATTCCAGATGTATATCATCAGTATTGAACGATTTCCCGTACGTTTCTATTGCATTTTCATGATCTTCCTTACGATAACCCACGTTGCCTATGTTGAAGTGCAGCTCAGGCGATTCCGGCGCATCAATCTGCGCGTCGGTATACACTTCAAGCGCGTCGTCATAGAGCCCCTCATGATAGAGGGCATTGCCTTCGTGGATCTTGGCGCGCAGAGATTCCCCGACACACGTCGCAGCGTGCAGGAGCGCAATCGCGCCGATACACGCCGCCCAACACCTTCTATTCAACACCCTGCTATGGTGATTCCCAGCCAAAACCTGCCAACTCCTCGTTACGCCGCTCTTTTCAACCGCAGCGACCTTCGTCCTGCCTCTATCAGGCTTGCGAGAAAACCCTGCTGCAACAGTAAAAGCACGGTACCGGCCGCCAGAGGGATCTGATAACGGTTGTCGTACCGCTTTACCTCACCGCTGGCCAGTTCCTTCTTCTCCATCCCTACAATCCACTCCTCATATATGTCCTGGAGTGCGGAACGCGCTCCTCCTCCGTGAACGTACGCCCCGCCGGTCGCGAAGGCGATCTCGTGAAGCATTTCCTCGTTCAGCTTGGAGAGCACCGGTTCGCCCTCGTCCTTGATATACGTCCGGGCACCGGATTCGTCCTGCACAGGGACAAGCGAACCTTCAGGCTCGCCTATACCTACGACATATACGTTCACCCCCGCATCTTTGGCAAACAGGGCCGCCGTGTCGACCCATCCCTCGTGGTCCTCCCCGTCCGTGAGGACTATGATAGCCTTGTGCTTCTTGAGAGGGTCCTGAAACGCCTCCAGCGACTTCTGTATCGCTTCTGCAAGTGCAGTGCCTCCCTGCGGAATGGACCTGGTGTCGATGTCGTTGAGAACCATCCGCGCAAAAGCGTAATCGAGCGTGAGCGGACATTGTGCGAACGCCGTCCCCGCGAACGCGACGATAGCTATTCTGTCGCCTTGCATTACCTTCAGAAGATCCTCGATCTCGCGCTTGGCATAAGCCAGCCTGTTCGGCTTGACGTCTTCCGCCAGCATACTCTTTGATGTATCGACGGCAACCACTATGTCGACACCGTGCCTCTGAACTTGTTCGATATGGTAACCCCATTTCGGCTCCACCAGGCTCAATATAATAAACGTCATACCCGCCAGAAGGAGTACAGCATTCACCTTGTAGCCGCGCGGGTCGATCCCCACCGCGAGCTTCCCGACCAGCGCCTCGCCCGTAAATCGCTCCAGGAGCCTGCGTCTGTGCATGAAGGACCAGAGCAGCAGAGCGCCGACAGCCGCTACGGCGAAAAGCAGATAAAGGAAATTGAGGTTACCGTACGTGATCTCCATTGCTTTATGGTATCCGAGCAAACCTGGTGTTCTCGAGCAGTGCGCCGAGAACGAGTAAAACTAATCCCGGCACCGCGAAGTACGAGAACATCTCGTCATATTCCGCGTACTTGTCGATCTTAGCCTCGGTTTTCTCCAACTTGTCTATTTCAGCGTAGATTTCTCTCAAAGCCTCTGAATCGGTTGCCCGCCAGTACTTTCCTCCGGTCGTCTCGGCAACACGCGTGAGCCCTTCGTCATCAACAGGCAGTTCCCTGTTGCGATAGATGATGTTGCCGAAAACGTCCTTCCTCCAGGGGTAAGGAACAAGTCCCCTACTGCCTACACCGACTGCATAGACTTTTATGCCCAACTCCTTCGCGAGATTCGCGGCGGTGTCCGGGCTAACTTTTCCCTTGTTGTTGATGCCGTCGGTGAGCAGGATTATGACGCGGCTCGTGGCCTGCGAGTCCTTGAGCCTCATTACGCCGGTTCCTATGGCTGACCCGATAGCGGTCCCGTCCTGCACCATACCGATCTGTGCGCGGTCCAGCAGAGAGACAAGCACATCATAATCCAGCGTCAGCGGGCATTGCGTGTACGGGAGTCCGGCGAAAACTACCAGGCCTATCCGGTCACCGATGCGTCCCTGAACGAAATCCTTCAGCACCTCCTTCGCCACGTAAAGCCTGTCTCTGCGCTCCCCGTCGATCTCAAAGTCGAGCGCGAGCATACTGCCGGAAACATCTACTACCAGCTCGATATCTATCCCCTCGGTGGTTATGGACGTGTACTCGATCCCCTTCTGCGGTCTTGCGAGAGCGAGCGAAAAAAGGGCCACGGCGGCCGCTGCGAATACCGGTATGAATCGCCGCGCCTTGACGGACGCCGGCTGCCTGATCTGCCGCAACACTCGTACGGATGAGAACCGCACGTGCCCGCGCGACCTGCGCAGAAAATGGCCTGCCAGGATCACCGGCACCGTGAGCAGGAGCAAGAGGAATATCGGGTCTCTGAAAGTCATTCTGCCCCCTCTGCCCCATCCGCCCGTTTCGTCGGCTCCTCGGTCTCCTGAGGGATCGTCTCCTTGACGAGACGGCTTGCCGACCCGTAAGCTCCTTCTATCTCGTTACGCGACGGTCCGTAACGCGCGAATTTGACGAGGTCACAGTGTGCCAGGAACTCCTGCATGAGCTGCTTATGCTCACCCGCGAGGGTACCGTCGCGCGACATCAGGTCAAGGAACTCCTCCGTGGTCATCTCAGGCGCTCTGAGCCCGAACCGCCTTTCCAGGTAGTGTCTGACTATGCCGGAAAGGCTAACGTAAAACTCCTCGATACGACCCTCTTTCAGGGGATCGAACGACCTGAGCGCGTCAAGCTGCCTCAAAGCGGTCTCCCACGGCATCTCGACCGACTCGATCTCTATACGCCGCCGGCGCCGTTTCAGCAGGAATATAGTAACGAGACCAACCATCACGGCGGCGAGGACTGAGCCGACCGCAATGTAGATCTTGGTGCGGTCAGCAGGCAACTCCACCGGGCCTTTTATGTCGCGGATATCCGTAGCATCTACCTCCTTTTCGAGGAGGCTCTCCACGAGCACCGAGAGCTGGGGCGCGTAGATGGTCTGTTCCGTATCCTGGCCTTCCAGCTTGTATCGGAACGGCGCCGGAGGAATCTCGTAAGTGCCGGTGACGTAGGTGTCCAAAACGTACCACCTGCTTGCCAGGACGGTTCCGTCGCGCTCTCTTCGTTCCGGCGTGTGCCCGAAATCTTTGACTGCCAAGCCGCCGAGACTCGTGCCGAACTCCGGAAAGCTATACTCGACGTCCGGCTGTGCTTCGACAATCAGCTCGTACTTGATCTTGTCGCCGATAGTGATGACGTTCCTGTCGAGCTGAGCCGTCACCTTTATCGGTGCTGCCTCTTCCGCCCCGTTCCGCACGGGTTGGCTGGAGGATGACGATTGAATCCAACAGAAAGCGGTCAGGAACACCGCGCAAGATCCGAGAATCAGAGCGAACTGTTTTTTGTCCAACATCGTAATCCGTAGGGGCGCTGTTTGCCGCGCCCTAGATTCCATTGGTCTTGATCGATTGACACCCAACACAGTGGTTCTTGCTCACCTGCAACGCCGGGCAGGATGCCCGGCCTACCTCTCCCGCATTCCGTCTACGGTCTACTGCATACCGAGTCACGCCAGCCGCCGTTCGCGCATCCTGAAGAACTTGTAGAGCGCCTCTCCATACGGCTTGTCCGTGAACACGTCAATCACATCCACGCTCGTTGACCGGAACAGTCCATTGCGCTCTGCGATGCGCTTCAGGTTCTTGCTGCGGTACTCCTGACGTACGCGCCGGTCGTGAGTGTCCACAAACACGTACTGGCCGGTTTCCGCGTCTCTCAGTTCGATCATGCCGACATCCGGCAGTTCCCTCTCTCGAGGATCGTTAATGGTGACCCCGATAAGATCGTGCCGTTTGTTAGCGATCCGCATCGCGTGTTCGTACCCTGCCGCCATGAAGTCCGAAACCAGGAACAGCACGCACCGTCGTGTCGTTACCCTGTCGAGAAACTCCAGCGCCGCAGGTATGTTGGTGCCGGTGCCGCGCGGCTTGAAATACAACACTTCGCGCACGACCCGCAGCACGTTTGTCCTGCCCTTCTTGGGCGGCACATATTTCTCGACCTCGTCCGTGAACATTATGAGTCCGACCTTGTCGTTGTTCTTGATGGCGGAAAAAGCCAGCACCGCGCACAGTTCTGCAGCCAGTTCGTTCTTCAGTTTGTCGCCCGTGCCGAACATGCCGGACCCGCTCATGTCAACCACGAGCATCACGGTCAGCTCGCGCTCTTCCGCGAAGAGCTTCACGTACGGGCGGTCCATCCTCGCCGTGACGTTCCAGTCAATGAACCGGATTTCGTCGCCCGGCTGGTACTCGCGCACCTCCTTGAACTCCATACCCCTGCCCTTGAACACGCTCTCGTACTGGCCCGCGAGAACGTCGTTCACAAGCCGGCTCGTCCGGATCTGTATTCTACGTACTGTTCTTAGCAGCTCTCTTGATATCAAGGTACTTCCACCCCGTCGAAAACGCGCCGCACTATGTCCTCACTTGTCATCTCTTCCGCTTCCGCCTCGTAGGTGATGATGATACGGTGGCGCAGGACATCCATCCCGACGGACTTCACATCCTGCGGGCTCACGTACCCTCGTCCTTGAAGAAAAGCGTACGCGCGCGCTGTCTGTTTGAGGTAGATCGAAGCGCGCGGCGATGCACCGTACTCGATAAGGTGTTCCAGGTCCAACCCGTACTCCTTCGGCTCGCGCGTAGCCAGGACGATGTCCACAATGTAATCCTTGATCTTGTCGTCGATGTAGACCTCATTGACGATGTTGCGGGCCTGGACTATGTCTTCGGGCGAGATGACCGGCTCGAGTGTGAACTTCCGCCCAACCTCTATCCGCTCCATTATCTGACGTTCTTCCTGCTTGTTCGGATAAGTGATTCGCAGCTTCAGCATGAACCGGTCGACCTGCGCTTCCGGCAGCGGATACGTACCCTCCTGCTCGATGGGGTTCTGCGTGGCCATGACGAGAAACGGCTCGTCCAGCGGGAACGTGTTCTCGCCGATGGTCACCTGTCTTTCCTGCATTGCCTCGAGCAGCGCGCTCTGGACCTTGGCGGGCGCGCGATTGATCTCGTCCGCTAAGATTATGTTGGCGAAGAGCGGGCCCTTACGAGTGGTAAACTCGCCGGTCTTAGGATTGTAGATCAGCGTCCCGATCAGGTCCGCCGGAAGAAGGTCCGGGGTGAACTGCAGGCGCTGGAACTTCAGCTTGACCGCATCCGCCAGACACCTGACCGCCGTGGTCTTGGCAAGTCCCGGCACGCCTTCCACCAGAACGTGTCCGTCGGCGAGAAGACCTATCAACAACCGCTCGATCATGTACTTCTGGCCGACTATAACCTTGCCGATCTCATCGGTAATCGCCTTGACGAACCGGCTCTGTTCCCGCACGCGTTCCGTTATCTCTCTAACGTCAAAAGCCATGGCGCTATCTCCTCAACCGTTCGTTGCTGAAATGGGTCCTGCATCTCTTGCAGGCTGTTCCGCACTGCGCTTGACCCACCGTTCCACCCTCTTGTAACTCGAATCGAGCTCCTCGACGCTCGGATGATACCCGCTGAATTTGGTCTTCTCGGCAACCTCTTTAAGTTCCTTGAACCGGGCGGATTCGCAAACCAGCCGACCGCATCCCGACGCGATATCCGCGAGACCCACCAGGTACTCGCCCAGATCGCCGGCTATTCGCAGCGATTTGAGTTCCTCAAGCTTCTCGAGCGAATCCCTCTCGCGCTCATCCTCGTCAATCCACTCCTGCTCTTTACGCCGCTCGCGACGTGACGCGGCGATGCTCCTCAACAGCAGCAACAGACCGATGACGCTCCCTGCCGACACACCGCCCATGAGAATCTGCATCGGCAGAGGGTTGCCACGCACGTTGAATGTGACGGAATCGGACTGCAACGATTGGCCCTCATCGGAACCCGCAACACGGTACGGCACGGTGACGCTGCCCAGGGTCATCTCGCCCTTTCTGGCAGCGGTGAGATGTACCACATACTGCACACGGTTCCTCTGCCCGCTCGTCGAGGAGGACATCGCTGAATCCGTGGCAGTGACATCTTCCCTTTCCGGCAGTCGGAGCGGCAGGAACCGGTAAGCGTCCGCGCTACCTTCCCACGTCACAATAACTCTTAACGGGAAAGACCTCTCGATTATTGGATCGCGCGCAGGCAGCTGAACGTCCAACCGCGGCGCAGCCTCACACAAGCCGGTTGTGATGGACAGAGCGGCAACCCACACGCTCGCAAGCACCATCCGGCGGCCTAACGAGGGACAGCCGGTACGGTTATGGTGAAGAAGAAGATGCATCAACAATGTTATCGGGCCCAAACGAATTAACGCCGGATACGACTCGCCAACTCCCAGCACAATCCTATGTGCTGCAACATATTATACGCTAAACCGCCCCCGTCCTTCAAGGACGCCGGTAATGCCAAGGGCAGATATCACGGTAGGAACACGGGTGAAGCTAGTAGTCCTGCTCGGCGCCGACGATACGCCAGCTCTTCCCTTCCTTCTTGAGTTGGTACTTGACCGACATGGATACTGCGAGCTGCACCGGTCCGGCCGTCGCCGTATCGCCGTCTACCTCGATAATCGCGTCTTCTATGAATATGTCGACGCTCGCCAGGTAGCCCTGGTCGATGGCACGACCTATGAAATTTTGGAGCTCATCCTTGCTCTCGATTTGCTCATCCTTATAGTCTTCGGAATAAAACGCCATAATGTCGTCGAGATTCTCTGATTCCAGCGCGGCTTTCCAATCGCTGAGCATGGTCTGAATCGACTCCTCATCAGACGGACCCCCCAGAAGCGTGGCACAACCGCAAAGAAGTGTCACAGTCATCACAACGGCCAGTAGCTTCTTCATTTCACGTTTACTCATGGTTCAATCCTCCCGTCTTGTCAATGCCTGGAAAAACCCGATACTCGCAACCCTGGTTAGCCCTGATTTCCCCTATGGACCTGCCCGCGACCACCACGGGCAGGTCTTGAGTTATTGTAGGCGCGGTGGCGTTGGCTGTCAATGCTTGACCAGGACTGCCGTAATGAGTTCTCAACCTCGAGGTCTCATTCTGTCGATTCCTTACGCTGATTCTGTTACAATATGTCTTCATCGTGCGTATCGTCGGCATATCCGAATACTGGTAAGGAACACATGGTGAGCGCGATCCTATGGTGGATTTCGAAATCTCGTCTTTACTTCTAGGACTAGTCGCAGCATTGTTCGTCGGGTTAACGAAGACGGGCGTGCCGGGTCTGGGTATACTGATCGTGCCGTTGATGGCGATGTTGTTCCCGGCGAAACAGTCTGTCGGTGCGTTGTTGCTGATGCTAATCGTCGGCGATATGTTCGCTGTTACCTATTACCGGAAGTATACGCAATGGGATCGGCTATGGGGATTGTTCCCCGCCGTGGCGGTTGGCATAGCTGCCGGCGCATTAACGTTGTCGCGAATCGACAGCGCTACGTTGAAACCTATGCTCGGCGGGCTGGTTCTTGGTATGCTCGCGCTCGAGTTGTTGCGGCAACGGTTCGGATTGACTGAGGTACCTCACAAATGGTGGTTCGTACTGTCGGCCGGATTCCTGGCAGGATTCACAACGACAGTAGGTAATCTTGCCGGTCCGATCATGAGCATATATCTCATCAGCAAAGGGATGCCAAAACATCAGTTCATGGGTACAGCCGCAGTCTTCTTCTGTATCGTCAATCTCGTCAAAGTTCCCGTGTTCGCCAATCTCGGCATGATCACCGCCGATACGATCCGGTTCGATATCATGGCGATCCCGGGAATCGTTCTAGGCGCAATTGCCGGTAAATGGGTTCTGCCGCGTATACCGCAGAAAGTATTTAACGCGACCGTGCTCATCTTAGCGGCAGTGGCGGCGGCACGCCTTATCGTGGGATAAGCCGGGATTTCACTTATGGATCTGCCCGCGCCAGCGCTTCATCGGAGCGAGTCCACGGGGCTGCTTACTCCCACCTGACTCTCATGGGGAACCGATCGACTGTTCGCAGGAACTTCATCGTGGGGTAGCCGAGGACGAGCACGCTGCCGACTTCATGGCCGTTGGGCAGCGCCAGTTCTTCGCGGATGGGTTGATACGTTTTAGACGCCCCTGCGAGAAGACCTATGTAGCATGTCTCCAACCCCATGGTGCGTGCGGTTAACGCGACCGTATGTGCCGCTATCACACAATCGTCTTTCGGGGTACTGGTGAGTACCGGCGAATGGAACACCATAACCGCGGGCGCCTTGTGCAGGATCACGTCCCACCCCATTCCGCGGGCCATCACTAGCATTCTCAAGAACCCGAGGCGGGCATGATGATACTCCGAATCTTCGGGTATATCTTTGCCTTGATCTACATACTCTTTAACCGCATTCTCGATCTTATCGATCGCTTGCTCGAAATAGTCGACCGTCAGATTCGACAGGCGCGCGATTTTCTCTTCGTTCTCGATAACGATGATCTCGAGGGTCTGCCGGTTGCTGCCTGTCGGACAGTATCGGCACAGATCGATTAACATTTCCAGATCTTCGCGAGGGATTCTTCTCTCGTGGAAAGCTCTGTGACTTCTTCGTGCACGTACAAAATCAACGAACGTGTCTTTGTCGATATTGAGATCAGGGTCAATCGCGACGAAATTGTCCATGTTCATCTTCTCGTGGACAAGTGCGTCTGCCGGACAGAGTGCAATACAATGTCCGCATATGTTACAGGTTTCTGCATTTGCATCTACCAAAATCTCGTCACCGACTTTGCGGAAACATAACGCGCATCTCTTCACACACAAACCGCAATTTGTGCATTTATCCATATTGATCGTAACCCAACTCATGGTATACCTCCTTGCGAAACTGTTTGTCTTCGGGATTATGTGCACTTGCTGTGCAGACAGTCCTACACGTTTAGGACACGGATGTCAAGATCATTTCCCTCCGGCACGACACGTAATGAAAGGAGGCGCTGGCGAGGGTTCTAATCAGTATCCGGGAACAGTTTCCCGGGATTAAGGATGCCGTTTGGATCGAAGATCTGTTTGATCTGGCGCATAAGCTCCAATTCGCGCGGCGGTATCTCAAGGCCGAGGTATTCAGTTTTCGTGGTGCCTATACCGTGCTCGCCGGATATGCTGCCGCCGTACGACACGACCGTCCTCAAAAGTTCCTCGACGCCTTCTTCAGTTCTGCGGACAACCTCGGGTGTGTCCGATTCGACTAGGAAGTTCACATGGACGTTGCCGTCGCCGGCGTGGCCGAAACAGGCGATCCGTAGCGATTTCTCCTGTTCGATTCTCTTGATCTCCCGCAGCAGGTCCGCCAGCCGGCTTCTCGGCACGCACACATCCTCGGCGATCTTCCTCTTGGGTGCGAGGTTGTAGAGGGCGGGTGAAACAGCTCGTCTCGTTTTCCACAGCTCTTCCCTATTCTCGGCTGAGATGGCCACCGAAACCGTGCTGCATCCGTTGTCGCGACAGATCGTCGCGACGGTTTCCGTCTCGCGTTGCGTCACGGCGTCGTCTCCGTCAACCTCGATGAGCAGAGCCGCTTGTGCCTCGGGCGGAAATTCGAACTCGCCGTAGTCGCGCACCGCCTCAAGGGTATCCTCATCCATGAACTCCAACGCCCTCGGCACTATCCTCGCCTCGATTATCTTCGAGACGGTTCGCGCGGCATCGTCGAAACCGGCAAAATATGCGAGCACGGTCCTGATACATTCCGGCAAAGGCACCAAACGCACGATCATCTGTGTGAACACGCACAGAGTGCCTTCCGAACCGACCAGAAGTCTGGTGAGATCGTATCCCGAGACGTTCTTCATGGCTCGGCTCCCGGTATGGATGATCTCGCCCGATGGCAGAACCGCCTCAAGGGCGAGGATGTAATCGCGGGTGACACCGTACTTCATGCCTCTGAGGCCGCCGGCGCATTCCGCAACGTTCCCTCCCAGTGTCGAGAACTCGCTGCTCGCGGGATCCGGCGGGTAGAAGAGGCTCACCTCTTCTACCGCAGCCTGGAACTCCGCGCAGACGACGCCCGGTTCAACGACGGCGACAAGGTTTTGCGCGTCGATCGCGACAATCCGGTTCATACGTGTCATATCGAGCACGATACCGCCTTTCACCGGCACGGCGCCGCCAGTCAGACCGCTCGCGGCGCCCATCGGGTAAACCGGTATCCTGTGCTCGTTGGCGTGCGCGAGAACTCCCGAAACCTCCTGTGCCGTCGCGGGTCTCACGACAGCCGCCGGCAGCGCCATCTGTTTTGTCGCGTCGTACGAGTGGCAGATCAGGTCCTCGATCGCCGTCGATACGTGCTCTTTGCCCACAATTCCTTTCAGGGAGTTGAGGTCGCTCGGTTTCAATCTAGATTGGGTCTCCATGTTTCTCGTCGCCGCTCCCGGCTCAGCCTCCTTGGGTCGCAGACCAGATCAGGGCCACTATTCCCGCAAGCCAGAAGCTGCCGTCAACCACGCTTTCGAACAGCATGCCCTGAAATATGATCCTCTCGTGGTACAAATAGAGATAAACGCACGCGTATATCACGCACCCCATCAAGTAGTACCCGAGAGTTGACACTACTCCGTAGTATGCTGCCGCGAACAGTAAGACCGCCACCACGCTGGCCAATACAGCCAGAAGCACCTTCGTCCTATACTTCCCGATTATGATCGGGATAGTCTCCTTCCCGACGATGCGGTCTCCCTGAATGTGTTGTACTCCCGTAATTACCGACCTGATGAACGCGATCACGAACGTGAAAACGAGCGCAACGGCGCTCCGACCGGAAAGTGGCGTTGAAGCGTGCAGCAGCGGAACCACAACCGCCACAGCGGCCCATCCCGTCGCTGTGAAAAGGTCTTTCGATGCTGGAATGTCTCTCGGACGCCTGTAGCGCAGCGCGGGCATGAATCCTTCCGGCAAGATCCTGACGTTATACCCTGCACCTGCTGCCGAGGCCAGGAGAACCAGGCCGAACACTTTTAGGCCGAGCGGCACTGACAGAGCCAACGCGGCCACCACGCCCGCCACGCTGAGTGAGATGATGAACGGCTTGTGTCTGTCGTAGAACATTGCGCGCGCGGGCTCGTTGAACGCGGCGGCCTCCCGATCGGTGAAGTAGAGCAGATGCTGCATGGCAAATACGTAAGCGAAAGCAAGCACAAGGTATTCCGGACGAACGGCGATTTCCTGCAGCCGGCAGCTTGCATACGTGAGCAGCGCCGCCCCTATCGAGACCTGAATGCCGCTGTCCTGGAAGAACTTCACCGCGAGTCTCAGGGCTCTTGATGCCTGAGTCGTGTATCGTTCCTGAGCCCGTTCGATCCAGTCCACGACGCCGCGTATGAGCCAGTTAGGTGTGGACGCGCCCGCGGTTACGACCACCTCTTTGAACTTGTCGACCGGTACGCCGCGCAGATCCTCGACGCTATCCACGTGGAACGTCGGCACGCCGGTCGATCGAGCTATGTCCGCCAGCCGGCGCGTATTGGCGCTGTTGTGGCCTCCCACGACCACTATCGCGTCCGCCTGCTTCGCGAGCTCGCGCATCTCTGTCTGTCTTCGATGAGTTGAGTCGCAGAGCGTGTTGAATACGACTGAGTTCTTGTAGCGCCGGGCGACCTCAGCGCTTATTCGCTCGAATTTCTCCGCGTCTTGGGTGGTCTGCGCCACGACGCAGATTTTGTCCATCTCGCCGAGACCGTCAAGGTCGTCGAGACTGCTGATCACCATTCCCTTGCCATGGGAGTACCCAAGCAATCCTTCCACCTCCGCATGTCCCGGATCGCCGACTATCAGGATCTTGTACCCTTGTGCAGCGTGTTTCTTGACTATGGACTGTACTTTTTTGACGTGAGGGCAGGTTGCATCGCGGACGGTTGCGCCGGTTCGCCTGAGTTGCTCCTGCACCTCCGGGGCGACGCCGTGCGCGCGGATGACCACCGTGGCGCTGCCGGCCTCTGAAATATCATCTATGACATTGACGCCTTTGTTGGACAAGATGTCCACGACGTGCCTGTTGTGTATCAGAGGGCCAAGCGTGGAGACCTTTCCGCTGCCTCTGTGCACGGCGTCGAGCGCTATATTCACCGCTCTGCGCACACCCATACAGAAACCCGCAGTCTTCGCCACCTTCACCGGCATTACGACATCCCCTTTCTTCGTTCAATAGTAATTGCGGCGCACGCCGTTTGTCAACAGAAAACCGTACGCGTTAACCTTTTCCAACTTCCTGAGCAACTCGAAACGGCGAGGCCGTTGCCCTGTTCCTTCAGCGTCAGGGAGTCGCTTGACAACCTCTACGCGCGTCTATATAGTCAGGAGCGACAATTACCAGGAGCGTGGTTCCTAAGCGAAAGGAGGGGGCGAATGCCGGCGAGTACCGGAGTCTTTATCACACCTGCCTTAACCGAGATTGACAAACTGCGGCCGGAATCGGTCTTGGACGTGGGGTGTGGTTTCGGCCTGTGGGGGTTCCTGTGCCGACTGTATCTTGACGTTTTCCCGGGAAGACGTTACAGGGAGAATTGGAGGATTCGGATCGAAGGTGTTGAGGTGTTTCCAAAGTACATCATGCCTCACCAGGAGTTTCTCTACGACAAGATCCATATAGGTAACATTGAGACCCTTTTTGACGAACTTGACGAATTCGATCTATACATCTTTGGCGATGTTTTGGAACATCTGCCTAAACAGAGCGGCGTAGAGCTTCTGGACCGCGCCTATCGGAAAGCCAACAAAGGTGTCCTGATTAACATTCCTCTGGGTGAAGGTTGGCTTCGAAAAGGGACGGATGAGAACGAGTACGAAGCCCACGTGTCGGTATGGGAGCTGGAGGATTTTGCCCGGTACTGTCCAAAGGTTTGCAGCGAGGCCTCTTTTCCGGAGGTCGGACGGTACGCGTTCATTCTCATTGACAAGACGGTTGGCGCGTCTAGGGAAGCCCATGAACTGTGCTATCAGGGAAGACGCCACCGCGCGGACGATCCGAAGGCTGCGGCTGAATGCTTCAAGCGAGCGATTGAGATCGGCTGCGAGAACCCTGAGCCGCACTTTGAACTCGCCGATCTGTTGCTGAACGAGCGGAAAGTCGATGAGGCGGTAGACGTCCTGCGCGATGCGGTCGCGCGTTTCCCCGATAACGGCGTAACCTACGACACGCTTGGCAGGCTACTTGTTGCGTTGAATCGTATTGACGAGGCTAACGAGGTTCTCTCCTCAAAACCTGTGGGACTTCATTAAAAGGACTTCTCAAGCAGCCCCACACACCGCCGCTTTGACCGGCTCATTTCCCAAAGATTGCGTACGTGCCGAACTCCGTGCCGACGCCGATCACCCGGTTGTTGGCGGGATCGAATCTCGACTCGCACTTCTCCCAGTTCCCTCCGCGCATAGGAAGACGGAAGATCTCCGGCGGTTCAGTCTCCGAGATGGCGCCGGCCTGATCGTCCTGCTGGACCTTCAATACCAGGTCGATGGTGGGCGTGTAAGGTACCGGTCCGCTGAGGTAGAAGTAGTCGCCAAGAGCCTTCAGCCCTGTTGGCGGAGGCAATCCTTCGGCACGCGGTATCACGCTTGCGGTCACGGTTACCGGCTTGGTTGTGGAGATGTGCGCAGATGATGCCTCGTTCGGAAATTCCACCCGGATACTCGCACCCCAGGCCGAGTCGAGGTTCATGAAAACATCGTTTTCAGTGAAAAAAGCCGGCTTGAGCCGACCTCTTGCGAACAGCGGCATCTGGTCGGCGTAATGTGTGGATCTGGGGTTCTCGCTCGAGCCGAAAGGAACGATGGTAAACGCCTCCACCGGCTCCGTCATATGTGCCACCATCACGAAGGCGTGACCGCCGCCCGCGTACGATACACGTTCCACAAAGTCCCCTTCCACGATCTGGTTAAGCGGATCGATGAGACCCGCACCGCCGATATCCGTCTCCAACGAACCTCGTCGCATCCTGTGAATGTTGCCCCAACGAACGTCAAGTCTGCCGTACTCCTTCCATAGAAACGCCATGGCTTCTTCGAGCGCGCGGACCGCCGCATCCATCTCCTGTGGCGTTGGTGCAGCCATATGCGGTACGAGTTCAGCGGGAGTCACAGCGGGGAAGAACCGGCAGTACGCTGCGAACCATGCGTGGAAAAGCGCTGTTCCGGTGTTGTCAACGTCGCACAAGTTATCCCACTTTGCTATAACATCGGCTGCCGGTTTCAGACCGGTGGCTCGCGCGGGCGCTGCCATCTCGAGCTGTTTAACAGTGGCGAAGATAAAGGGTTTCGCCATTTCCGCAATCAATACGTAGTCATCCCATGGCAAAGCCTTCAACTCATCGACGGTGATGCTTGTATCGTCGGCGAGCAGCGCCATCATTCGTTGGCCGCGGTACGTGACAGGATCGTTGGAAAGGTACTTCGGAAACCTCGCCGGGAAAATGTCGGAGTCTCTCGTGCTGAACCACGGCGGGTTGTTACAGTTCATAAGGAACCCCGACGGCGGGTTTTCCGTCTGGGGAAGTTCGTCGAACGGCATGAATCCCGTCCATTGCGACTCGAGCGTCCATCCGGGTACGGGCGCGTCGCGCGCCAAGAGCTCGGATTTGATCGGGACGTTGCCGTTATACACGTAGTAGATATTGCCGGTCACGTCCGCGTATAGAAAGTTGAACACCGGTATGTTCTGCGTCGCCAGCGCTGTTTTGAACTCACTGAGACCGGCCGCTTTGTTAATCAGATACCAGCCCGTAAGCGGGCTCGCGTCCCGCCACCCACTCAGACTCACGGCGTAGGCCACATCCCCGACGACATTGATCACGGGGCCGCGACGCGTGTACAGAAAGATTCTTGTCTCCGTACGTGGTCCGGCCGGGTTTGCCACAGGGATTTTCTCCTCGACGCGCTCTATCGGTACCTCGGTCATCCCGTCGCGGTAGTAGTTCGGTCGAGCGTGGCTCAACTGTTCCGCGAATACGTCGGCGACTTCGGGGCGGTTGCCCGTGATCGTCCACGCTATACGCTCATTGTGCCCGATAAGGATGACGGGAAGGCCAAAAAACGTGGCTCCCGAGACGTTGAGCCCGGGACAACGAAGGTGCGCCTCGTATAACTGTGTCAGACCGGACCAGGGCAGATGCGGGTCGCCAAGCAACATCGCCTTGCCCGACGCCGACCTGCCGGCACTCACGACGCAGGCGTTGGACCCCTGCGGAATCTGGTTCACCACGTTCTGGAAGTCAAGCTGATAATAGAGATGGACAAAGTATTTCATCAGCGCGATGACATCGGCAGGCTCCACCTGACGCGTCCAGGCGGGAACGGTCGTGCGGTGAGTCGAGATGTAGTAGTTGACGCCCGAGGCGAAGCTCTCCAGCATGAGCCGGACGCTCGGGTCGAGGTTGGTATAATTGATCGCTGCCATCTCGCGAAGCCTGAATATCCGAGCACGGCAGTCAGAAAGCAGGAACTCCTCACCGAACACGCCCGCCATGTTGCCGGTCGCGGTCAGGTAGTTCCTCAGCATCGGTACGATATGATCTTCAGCCTGGGCGTAACCGAAAGCGAAATAGAGCGTCTCCTCATTCTTCGCGAAGATGTGCGGCACGCCGTAGGTGTCGCGGTAAACGGTGACGTCTGCCGCGAGTCGATCCAATCGCGTAACGAAAGGAGGAGGTTGCGAGGCAGGAGGGGATTGCGGAGCGGTAGTGGCAGCCAGCGCAGTACCTGCAACAGTCAGCAGGGCGATGAGGAGAGGCCCGAACCGATGTATCGCCGCCGAACTAGAACTTGTCCGCACGCGTCATACCTTTTTCGACCGTATCACCGATCTCGGCGATCGAGAACACTGCCTCGCGCACGTGCTCTCTGCTCACCATCTCCGCCGGATGAGTGTCAACGATCACATACACTTCCTTACCGCCCACCCGCCTTATGGCGATGGCGCCGTGCGTGAGCTTGCCGTTAGTCTCCAGCGCCCATTTGAACGCGCTGCTGTTCGCCGGAGCGCATACAGTGAATATACGTATGAGATCTAATTCGTGTTTCTCGTCGCGCTCCTCGGCGGCGTAGACAGTCTGTTGGCGTCCATCCTCGAATGTTACAATCAGCTCGTAACCGTCGTCGGTTTCTGCCACGGTCACGTTCGGTCCTGCCAGATCTTCGCGGACCATGTCCGCGAGGGAAACCCGTTCCTTCTTGCAGGCTGCAAGCGATTCCGGAGCGAGTACGGTCGCGGCTGGAGCGGCCGTCGGAGGCGAAGCTTCCACACGGACCGGCTGCAGCTTGAGGAACTCGCGCACGCCGTTAAGAGCCTGCTCGCACACTCCGCGCACGTCAACGTCCTCCTCTTTCTTGGCGACGTCCTGTATCGCTGTCATTATCTGCTTGGCAGCTTCCGCAAGAAACTCCGCGGTATCACGCCGCTCCGTCCAGTACTCGCCCTGTTTCAGCTCGGAAATCACGGTGTTGAGCAAGTCCTGCAACGTTTCCCGCTCGTTCTCAGCCATTTCACCAGTCCCCCTACCCGCTCACTTGTTCTTGACTTCAAGAAAACGTAGCTAATGTCGTCCCCGACTCGGTGTTCCTTCACCTGAATCATTCTACCAACACACCGGATCAGTGTCAAGAGATTCCGACCAGCACCGAGCATTCCGTAGAGGGCATTAGGACAGACAATCAGTGAGGGGATCCAGACTGCAAGATAAACGCTCTGCACTCTCCCTGGATTCCCGCCTCCGCGGGAATGACGCTATCCAGTGGGCACTGTCCTTGCGAGCATAGTGGTGGGGGCAGGGCTTGCTCTGCCCTGCCTGCCGTTTCGCCCGGATGGCAGACAGGAATGTCTGCCCCACCATCTTCCTGAGCGGGTTTGGTAGAGACGCGCCGGTGGGGCGTCTGCCTTTGGGAGGCCCGACCTCGCAGGAATTGCGTAGGGGCGAGGTATGCCTCGCCCCAGCAATGTTGATCGGCGTGTGCGGTGAGCCGTGGATATGAGGGGTATTCCTTTCGGGGAGGAAAAGAGACCCATATGGTCGCACGGCTCACCGCTCCACATTCTACGCCCGACCCGCGCCGGAACGCAAGGGGAAAATGGGGCGGAGAGCTTGCACGGGCGGTTCGCGAACCGCCCCTACGCGTCTTTCGTCAAGGTTGCGTTTGACAAGTGCGGGTGCGAGCCGATACAATAAGCGAGGTGGTCGCCGCATATTGCTGTATTGTGGGGATATAGCAGACGTGAATGGCGAAAGAGTTGTTAACACTATAGGTCGTTCCCTGCTCGAATCGTTGCGGAGCAGCGGTGCGTTCGTGCTGTTCACCGCACGTGCGGTTGCTGCGTCCGTGACCCGTCCTTTCTTTTTCGGCGAGCTTGTCCGGCAGGTCTACGCGATAGGTATCCGTTCACTTTTGCTCACCAGTACCGTAGGTTTCTGTGTTGGGCTCGTGTTCGCGATGCAAACCGTCAACCATCTGAAACGGTTCGGCGCGGGCTCGCTCCTCGCAGCGCTTGTGGGCCTGGCGATCGTGAGCGAGCTGGGGCCTGTCCTGACGGGCATTATGGTGGCCGCTCGCGCCGGCGCGGGGATCGGCGCCGAGATCGCTTCGATGAAGGTAACCCGGCAGATTGACGCGCTCAGGGTCGGCGCGATTGACCCGATGAAGTTCCTCGTGGCCACGCGTGTGCTCGCGTGCATCATCGTCATGCCGATACTCACGGTTATTGCTGATATACTGGGGATTATCGGAGGCTGGATCATCGGAGTCACCATGGGGAATATCTCTACCATAGATTATCGCAACACAACGTACCAGTTCATCAGCTTGATAGACGTGTTTCCCGGTCTGCTCAAGACGCTTTTCTTCGGGTTGGTCATCGGTCTTCTGGCCTGTTTCCAGGGGTTCCGAACGAAGGGCGGCACCGAGGGGATAGGAATCTCGACAACTATGACGGTTCAACGCGCGGCTATTGCCGTGGTGTTGTGCGACGTGATCCTCACACGTATTCTGGTGCGTCTGGTCGGAGGGTTGCAGCTATCGTGAACAGTCCGGACAGTGAGCAGGGTGCGACGCACCCTATCGTGGCGGAAGATGTACACAAGAGCTTCGATGGCCAACACGTGCTCCGTGGTGTAAGTCTGACCGTCGAGACCGGCAAGACCCTCGTGATCGTTGGCGCCAGCGGCAGCGGTAAGACCGTCCTCGTGAGCATGTTCGTCGGCTTGAACGCGCCCGACAGCGGTAAGATACTCGTTTTTGACGAGGATGTCACCCGGTTCAGCACAGAGGCGGACTGGAACCAGCTCAGAATGAAGGTAGGTTTCGTGTTTCAGGGGGCGGCGCTCTTTGACTCGCTGACCGTCGGGGAAAACGTGGCGTTCCCGCTTCAACATCATACGGATCTTCACGTGGACGAGATCGACGATCGCGTCATGGCAAAGTTGCAGCTTGTCGGGCTTGAAGGCGCCGTGGATAAGCTGCCGTCGCAGCTCAGCGGCGGTATGCGGAAGAGAGCGGGCCTGGCGCGCGCGCTGGCGCTCGATCCCGACCTCGTCATTTACGATGAGCCGACCGCGGGGCTCGATCCGTTTCGTGCTGAATCCATTTCGCGGCACATCCGCGAGCTCCAGACTAAACTTGGCAACACTGCGGTCGTCGTAACGCACGACATGGCGTGCGCGTTTACCGTCGGCGACCATATCGCGTTTCTCGACAACGGAATAAT